>Ga0157362_1000107_pt1 | contig 23297 bp, 19 predicted proteins | sample AttlaeALBM3_FD_111480 | JGI IMG/M metagenome (GOLD analysis project Ga0157362, IMG submission 111480) | Fungus gardens microbial communities from leaf cutter ant in Ribeirão Preto, State of São Paulo, Brazil - Atta laevigata ALBM3 | ecosystem: Host-associated > Fungi > Mycelium > Unclassified ... | reverse complement strand
ATAGGCAACGGACGTTTTGTACATCCATGCCGGATAGTTGACGATATTCTTGCCAGCCAGCGCGTAATAGCCGCCGACCGTATCGACGTTCCGGTCGTACGTCCCCTTGTTATAGCTCAGGTTGTTGCTGATGCTCAGGCCGTCGATGGGCGTGATGGTGATGTCACCATTGGCACCCGTCATGGAGATATGGCCGAAATCGATAACCTGCGAGACCGGATTGGTCAGGGAGCCGACAGCTGCCGCCAGGATCGGATGGATCAGGCTGGCGTGATAGACGGTGGCGTTCACCTGAAGGAACTTCGATGTGTAGCGGTAGCCGCCGAGATAGACCCAGGCTTTGGACGGCTCGAGGGATTTTTTCTGGGCCTGGAACGTAGCCTGATCCTGCACGGAATAGACCGAATTCGCGACGCCATAGGCCGAAACCTCATAGGCGCGCATGTTCTCAGCCACGTCCACATAGATCTCGTGGTGACGGTTGATGTGCCAGTCCAGATTGACGTGCGGCAGGAAGGCCTGTGAGGCGGTCAGAGAGCCGTTCGGTAGAGCATCGGCACCCGTCCAGTCAGCATTGTTGTACTGCGCACCGCCAGAAGTCGTCGCAGTCATGGACTTGAACCCGGCATGCAGGGTCAGGCCCTGGGCGAGCTGAATGCTGTCCTGCAGGTGGAACTGCATGACGTTCGTGGTCCACTGGAAGTTGTAACCTTCGAGGAAGGCCGGACCATAAACATCATAAGGCCCAACGGCCTTAAGCGGTGCGCCATGTCCCAAAAGCGGCTGCTGATAATTGAACAGCCCTGCCTGCTGGTTGTTATTCTCGTACCAGACACCCCCTTCGAAGGTGTGACGGCCCCATTTGTAACGCAGGCTGGTGTCGAGGCCGTAGCGCTCCTGACGGTTCTGCCAGACTTCTTCGGAAAAGGGCGCACCATTCGGCGAGGGATCGTCCGAATCCGTATAGCTGTAGTAACCCGTCTGGCTGTGACCATAGATCGTGGTGTTCCAGGTCAGATGATCGGTCAGAGCAAGATCGAAATGCAGGCCGCCCATATAGTTGGTTTCGGCTTGACCACCGTCATACATGGCGATGTTAGCGCCATCGATGCCCGGTACGTTCCCGTAACCGGCCGGCAGCGCGCTCGTCCCATTGGCAATCCCGTAGGCCAGGGCGTAATTCGGATAGAGATGCGGCGTGAGCAAGCCAAGGATCTTCAGGATACCGATAGATGTATCCGGATAGTTCCACTGCGCCAGGCTGGACCGGTTGAAGAAGGCAGACATGCGGCTGCGTTCATTGATCGGCTGGACGAGCTTGGCATCGACCTGCTGCATGAACTGGTCTCCGCTCCCCATCCACATGCCTTCATCGGTGCGGGCATAGGACGTATAGAACTTCGTACCGGTCGAATTTAGCTTTCCGGAGTCCAAGCGGACATAGGTACGATACGAGCCGTAACTGCCGAAAGACTGGCTGACCTTGCCCCCACGTTTGCCCTCGGGGTCCGAAGAGCCAATCTGGATCGTGCCGCCCAGCGTGTTGGTTGAAGGCAGTTCGACCGAACCTGCGCCCTGCGACATGCGCATGGATTGGATATCGTCAGGAATGATGGCCGACGCAAGGCTCATGCCGCTGACGGACTGATACGTCTGGTCGTTCAACGGAACACCATCTACCGTAACGCCCATCTGGTTCATGAAGAAGCCGCGAACGTAAAGATTGGCGCCGAAACTGTCGATTCCGAACGGATCGGTGGAACTGAAGCTCACGCCCGGCGTGCGGTCGAGCATTTTGTAAGCACTGGTCCCCGGAACATACTGGCGCATGATCGCCTTGGAGACGGCCTGCTCGGCATCGCGGCCCGTCAACTGACGGCCGGTAACAGCGACGCTTTCTGTTGCATGGGATTCCAGCGCCTCGCTCTGGCGGCGGGCAGGCATGTTCCGGGTCGGCGTGTTTTTGCCTCCCGCAGTCTGAGCGGTATTCCCGGCATGGCGCGCGGCCACATGCGTGCGAGCATGTGCCGTAACCGGCGCCGCATCATCAGCAACCTGAAGAGGCGGATGACCCGCAGCCAGGGCTGACTGACGGACTGCAAACAGTGCGATGGAGGAAAGAAACAGGGATCTGGTTCGCACCGTGGCCGAAACTCCGGAAACTGGGATTTATGAACTTTGGGAAGCGGTCTCCTAAACGTGCCTGCGCCGCCCGCAAAGCGCCAGCATTGCTAGATGATGTTTCAATGACACCAGAAAGATGGTTTTTGTGCCGCATGTTGCGGGAAAGACGCGCTGCGTCGGTGAAGAATGATCTCTTCCTGTGGTGGGGCTTTGCCTGTTAAGTTCATTCTCAACAAGACGACGTCGCGGTTTCATCACGGATCAGGATACTCATGTCGCAGACTATTTCTGCCTCTTCTGCTGCCGCCGAAAGCACATCTCCGAACCCGGATCGGGTCATCGACCCGAATATCGGTGAATATTCTCCCGTAGAAGATGTAATCCGGAAGAGCGGGGATCTTCGACGCGTCCTGTCCAATCCTGACTACTGGTACCCGGTTGCCTGGTCGCGCGAACTTAAGCGCGGCAAGACCATCGGCACGCGTTATGCCGGACAGCCGATCGCACTCATACGCCCCATGGACGGCAGCGTATTCGCATTGGAAGACCGCTGCGCGCACCGGCAGGTTCCGCTTAGCCTCGGCAAGGTCAGTGGTGAAGCGGTCCAGTGCTGCTACCACGGATGGGCCTATGGCCGTTCGGGCCGCTGCATCGACGTGCCTTATCTGGGCAAGGGCAAGCTTCCGAACGGTGTGCGGACCTATCCGTGCCGCGAGGAGGGCGGGCTGATCTTCATCTTCCCGGGCGATCCGGCAAAAGCCGAGAGCACACCGTTTCCGCAGTTGGGTTCGGTAGGCAACCCCGAATACAAGACCCGCCGTTTCGGCGAGACCGTCTCGTGCCATTACAGTTTCATGCATGAGAACCTGATGGATATGAACCATCAGTTCATGCACATGAAGCAGATGGGCCAGATGAAACCCCGCTTCCTGGGCGGGCGGGACGAACCCACACTGGTCGAAGCGCGCTATAGTTTTGCCCGGACCGGCGGCAAGCAGCCCTGGGGCGAGACATTCATTTTCGGCGAGCGCCGCGACGCGAGCGAGAAATACGCCCACAAGGACGTCATGACGATCCGGACGGAATATCCATACCAGACACTACGCATCGCGACGGGTGACGAGCCGCCGGTCATGGATCTGTGGATCGTCTATGTCCCGCAGGATGCGGAGCAGAAGACCTGCCGCGTGTTCGGACTACTCTCGATCCGCCGCCCGAAGGCGAAGCTGGTTCTAGACATTGCCTGGCCGTTTCTGGTTGCATTCACGGAGCGGATCTTCAAGGAAGACCGGGACATCGTGGAGCTGGAACAGGCTGCGTGGAACGAACAGGGCGGCGACCGCAATCAGGAAGTCTTCCCGGTCATCAACATGCTACGCCGGCTTCTGGCCCGCTGTGGCGTTCCGACCGACAAGCCCGCGGACGATCAGGTGTCTTCATCCTGACATGACACCAGAACTCAAGGCAGGGGAACTGGTTCTGCGCTCCCTGCAGCCAGGTGACGCTCCGGCAATCCATCGTCTCATCAATGACTGGAGCGTCGTGCGGATGCTCAGTCGTCTGCCCTTCCCCTATCCCCGCGAACTGGCGGAGCAGTGGATCGACTCCACTCACCGCGACAGCGCCCAGGGCATCGCACATCACTTCGCCATCACCCGCGACGGAGCCCTGCTGGGCGCAATCGCGCTGGTACTGTCTAATGACCGGCGTTCAGGGTCGCTCGGATACTGGCTGGCCCCGACGGCGTGGGGACAGGGTCTAACCACGCTGGCGGGTCAGCGCGTCGTGGAATGGGGCCTGACGGTTCTGCAACTGGAGAAAATCACGGCCGACGCCGCACAGGACAATGTCGCATCAGCGGCAGTTCTAGGAAAACTCGGCTTTGTGAAGACGGGAATATCCAGCCGACGTTTCGTCTCGCGCGGGCAGGACTGCCCGATCGATCTGTTCGAGCTGCCGCGCTCAACGTTTCTCGCAAAGACGCTGGAGTCAGTCGAGGCGCCAGCTCCCCCTCCCGCTGAGGCCATTTCAGTCGTCGCAGAACGACCAAAACCCCGGACATTGCTGGTCGTGGCGGCTGCCCTGCTTGACGCTCAAGGACGGATCCTTCTTGCCAAGCGTCCGGAAGGGAAGCGTCTTGCGGGACTTTGGGAGTTCCCCGGTGGCAAGGTCGAGCGCGACGAAACGCCTGAACAGGCGCTGATTCGGGAAATGCGGGAGGAACTGGGGCTTGATCTGACGGGGGCCTGTCTGGCGCCCTTCACCTTCGTCAGCGAAAACGCCGGGCCGTTTCATCTGCTGATGCCGCTTTACGTGGTGCGGCGCTGGCGGGGTGTTCCCACCCCGCGCGAAGGCCAGACGCTGGAATGGGTCGCGGCCGCCGATCTCGGCCGCTATGCCATGCCCGATCCTGACCTTCCCCTGATCCCGCTTCTGCAGGAACTTCTGGGCTAGGTCAGCCGTTCAGGCGGAACACCTGCTGCGGAACACCCGCGACATCCGTGCGGAAGGTGAACAAGGAGCCGGACTGCGGCTCTTTCGCCAACGTCTCTGCGTCCAGTCCCTTGCGCGCCGTCGTCACGAAAACTGTTTTCAGGTCATCACCACCGAAAGCGACTTTCGTGACATTCGTGGCGGGCATGGGAATCGGCAGCAGTTCCGTACCATCCGGCTTGAAACGCGCCACACGCCCACCACCCCAGGCTCCACACCAGATGGTCCCTTCACTGTCGGTCACGATCCCGTCGGGGTAGCCATGCTCCAGTCGGGCGAAGACACGCTCATTTGCGAGATCGCCATCTGCTTTGATATCGAAGGCGTAGATCGTCTGCTCCGGGCTATCGCAGACATACAGCACCTTGCCGCACGGAGAGACGGCGGGACCGTTGGAGACGGTATAGCCTTCGTCGTGATGGGTGATGTTCAGCCCCTTGCCGTCGTGAACGACGCGATAGATTGAGCCGGAGGGGTTTTCCTCACCATCGTCCATCGTACCGAACCAGACGCGCCCCTGCGGATCGACACAGCCGTCATTGAGCCGGTTGCGGGGCTTTTCGGCTTCCACGATCGTATGCTCGGAGAAGCTGCCGTTACGCGGGTCGAAGCGGCGCAGCCCGTCCGGCATCCCGGCCAGGAATGTTCCGTCCGCGACTGGAAGCAGGAACGCCACGCGGTCCGGCGCGGACCATGTCTGATGGGCACCGCTGGCGGGTGTAAAGCGATGGATCTTCGCTTCGGGGATATCCACGAAATACAGGCTTTTTTCACCCTCAATCCAGACAGGCCCCTCCCCAAGCGTCGTTCGCAGATCGAGAATGCATTCGGGCTGGTAAAGCGTGATGCTGGTCATGGTTCCTCCTGATGAAAACGAAATTCCAGAGCGGGTTTGTCCTCGACAACGCGAGGGGAGCCGTTACGTTCTGTGCTGAAGACTATCAGGAGCGGACAGATGCTTCAAAAAACTGCGTGTTTTCTCGTCATCGGCAACGAGATCCTCTCGGGGCGCACACAAGACGCCAATACCCGGGTTCTGGCCCAGGCGCTCAATGCGCAGGGCATCCGGCTCATGGAAGTACGGGTCATTCCGGACATCGAAGAGCGGATCGTGCGAACGCTCCGCGAATGCAGCGCGGCATTCGATCTCGTTTTCACGTCAGGCGGCATCGGCCCCACGCATGACGACATCACGGCCGAATGCGTCGCAACCGCGATGGGAGCACCGCTGGCCCGGCATGAGGAAAGCTTCCAACTGCTGGAAGCCGCGCTAGGTGCGGACCGGTTCAACGCAGCCCGCCAGCGCATGGCCTATCTGCCGAAGGGCTCCACGCCGATTCTTAACACGGTATCAGTGGCGCCCGGCTTTAGTATCGGCAACGTCCATGTCATGGCCGGCGTACCGTCGATTTTTGCATCAATGGTCGCGTGGCTGGTGCCGCAGCTGGAAAAGGGCGCACCGCTCGTTTCCGCCAGCTGGCACGCCGCAGGCCTGAAGGAAGGCGATTTTGCCGCCGATCTGGCAACGCTGCAGAGAACATTCCCGACGGTCGATCTCGGGTCCTATCCCTACCATCTGACTGATGGCGCAAGCGGCGTGGCACTAGTCGCCAAGGGCTATGAAGCGGATCTAGTCGAGAAAGCGGCCCTAGCGCTGCATGATCTCATCATGGCGCATGGGCGCGAGCCACTGGCCGGTGAAGCGGCGCACAAGCAACCAGCCTGAAAAAACAAAGCCGCTGCAGGGAAGCAGCGGCTTTTGAAGGCTTCCTCAATGCAGAGGGGCGCGGGTCATGGAGAGGAACTTGTCCCGGCGTTTCTGGATCAGTGCCGGTCCGGTGAGACCCTGAAGGGAAACGAGCTCGTCAGCAATCGCATTCCCGACCGCATTGACAGCCTCTTCCGGAGCACGCTGGGCGCCACCGAGGGGCTCTGGAATGATACGGTCGATTACACCAAGGGATTGAAGGTCCTGTGCCGTCAGCTTGAGGGCTTCCGCTGCAGCCGGAGCCAGCTTCGGATCGCGCCACAGGATGGACGCCGCTGCTTCTGGCGAAATCACGGAATAGATCGAGTGCTCGAGCATCAGGATGCGGTCGCCCGCGCCGATGGCAATGGCACCGCCAGAACCGCCCTCGCCGATCACGGTCACGATCAGCGGCACGGGAGCCTTGAGGCAGACATCGATCGACTTCGCGATAGCCTGAGCCTGTCCGCGCGCTTCGGCATCGATTCCCGGCCACGCGCCGGCGGTGTCGATGAAGCTCAGGACCGGCAGTCCAAAACGTCCGGCCATTTCGATCAGGCGCTGCGCCTTACGATAACCCTCGGGACGGGCCATGCCGAAATTGTGCTTCAGGCGCGTTTCGGTGTCGTGACCACGCTCAGTTCCGACAACAACAACCGGCTCGCCACGAAAACGGGCCAGGCCACCGATCATGGCGTTATCGTCCCCAAAGGCGCGGTCACCGGCCAGAGGCGTATAATCCGTGGTCAACAGACGAACGTAGTCCAGCGCCTTGGGGCGCTGGGCGTGACGGGCCACCTGCACTTTTTGCAGCGGCGTCAACTTGGCATAGGTCGAGCGGAGCTGCTTGTCGGCCTTTTCAGACAGACGGGCAATCTCGTCATCGATATTAATGCCGCTGGTGCCGGAGTCCTTGCCCTGGCTACCCATCTGGTGGAGTTCGTCGATCTTGGTCTCGAGTTCGGCGACCGACTTCTCGAAATCTAGGAATTGGCGCATGGCCAGCCGGATAGCACGCCTGCGCGTCCGGAAACAGTCCCTCCGACATGTGGAATGATCTGTTCAGTCCGCGTCGATCGGGGGCACTGCTTTCTGCGCCAGCGGATGATGCATCGCCACGGCCTGTTGCAGGCGTTCGGACATGACCTGCGTATATATCTGGGTTGTGGCGATATCCGCATGCCCCAGCAGCATCTGAAGCGCCCTCAGATCGGCCCCGTGCGCCAGAAGATGGCTGGCGAAGGAGTGCCTCAGGACATGGGGGCTGACACGGTCAGGGTCCAGCCCGGCTTTCAGGGCGCAGGCGAGCAGGATCTTGTCGAATCCCTGCCGTGTCAGATGTTTCTGCGGATTGCGTCCGGGAAAAAGCCAAGGACTGCAGAGATCGCGATCGAAATGCACGAGTTGATCCGCCGCCTCCCGCGCACTCTGGGACAAAGGCACCAGTCGTTCGCGCCCGCCTTTCCCACGAACCAGCAGCATAGGTCCACGGACAAGCACACAGGTTGCCGGCAAAGCCAGCAGTTCGGAAATGCGCAGGCCAGTCGTATAAAGCAACTCCAGCGCCGCGCGGGAGACGATATCCCGGCGCTCATTTTCATGTCCGCGCGTACCGGTTTCCAGCAAGAGGCGGATTTCGTCTTCATCCAGCGGCCTGGGAAGAGAGGACGTTATTCGGGGGGCCTGCTGGCGCTCAGTTGGATCGTCCTCGCGTACCGACTCGAGCATCAGAAAACGATAGAACTGGCGCAGGCAGGAGAGACGCCGGGCCGCTGTCCGTGCCGCCAGTCCAGCACGGGAGAGTTTCGCAAGATAGGACCGGACCTCCTCTCCCCGGGCTTCAAAAAGGGAGAGCGGCGCGCAGTGTGTTGCGAAATCGGCAAGGTCAGAGGCGTAGGCCTGACGGGTTTTCAGCGCCGCGCCGCGCTCGGCGGCAAGCATCTCCAGAAAAGCCTCGACATGCCTGTTCTCTACCTGAGCGTCACTGTCGCGCGCCATGAAGAGCGGATCAGTGCGCAGGAAGCGGAGCGACAGGTGTGGGCTGAGCTGGCGATGCCTTGGGAGCCGGCATCGTCGGCAGCGGCGTGGAAGGCGTCAGCTGGGCAACGGGGGCAGCCACGACGGGAGCAGAAGCCGAAGCCGGCTGGGCTGCAGGCATCGGTCCGGTTGCTGGCACAGGCGGCATAGCGGGGAGCGCAGCCTGCGGAGCGGAGGAAGCTGCGAACGCGCCTCCGGGCAGATCCTTGTGGACCATGGTCTGGGCAGGTGGGGTGGCGGTCATGCCCAGACGCAGAAACGCTCCGCCGGCGCCCAGAACAAGAAGGACAGCAACAGCCCCACCGATCATCGGCAGGCGGAAAAGGGAACGATCAAGATTTGCCATTGGAAAAGGTCTCGAAGTGAAGGCAGGACGTGCTCCTTCTCCTATGATAGGTAGCAGGGCATGTCACGCCTGCCTTTCCCCCTTTCAGCCAAGCCGGAACCCTTTTTCTCACCCGATGGCATACCGTCACGCACGGTTGTGCTCGTTGGAATGATGGGGGCTGGCAAAACCACCATCGGACGGCGCCTTGCCCAGATCTGCGGGCTGCCGTTCGTGGATGCCGATATCGAGATCGAAAGAGCGGCTGGCTGTTCGATTCCCGAAATCTTCGCCCGCCATGGCGAGGCATCGTTCCGGGACGGCGAACGCCGCGTCATCCAGCGACTCCTCGACGGCCCACCCTGCATCCTTGCAACGGGCGGTGGGGCCTGGATGGATGCCCAGACGCGCCATCTGGTCCGCCGTCATGCGGTTTCGGTCTGGCTGCGTGCCCCGGTGCATGTCCTCGTCAAGCGGGTTGCCGGACGTACGGGACGTCCGCTTCTGGCGCAGGGACGCCCGGATGAGGTGCTGGAGCGGCTGGTCGGGCTGCGTTACCCCGTCTACGCCGAGGCGGACATCATTATCGATTGTGGAGATGATACAGTGGAACAGGGCGTGCAGCGCGTACGGGAAGTCCTGGAAGAATATCGTAGGCCAGAGACAGTTCACGTGTCGCTCAGCCATCATAATTATGATGTGCTGATTGGACCGGATCTCATTTCTCGGGCAGGCGCCCGGCTGGCCGCGCACCTGCCCCAAAAGCGCGTCGTCGTCATTACAGATGCAACCGTGGCTGAACTGCATCTGCCGCGACTTCTGGCGTCGTTCGAGGACACCGGCATCCGCGCGGATGTGATTTCGGTTTCAGGCGGCGAGGAAAGCAAGTCCCTCGCCTGCTACGGCGATGTCATGAACCAGCTTCTATCCACAGGCATCGAGCGCAAGACAACCATTGTCGCCCTAGGTGGCGGCGTCGTGGGCGATCTGGCCGGCTTTGTCGCAGCGACAGCCCTGCGTGGACTGCCCTTCGTACAGATCCCGACCACACTTCTTTCGCAAGTGGACAGCAGCGTCGGCGGCAAAACAGGCATCAATGCCGCGGCAGGCAAGAACCTGATCGGGGCGTTCCATCAGCCCATCGCAGTTCTCGCCGACAGTTCCGCTCTAGCGACCCTGCCCCGTCGCCAGCGGATTGCAGGATATGCCGAAATCGTCAAATCCGGCCTCATTGCCGATCCGGAGCTGTTCGCCTGGTGCGAAGCACATGGACACGCAGTGCTGGACGGCGATCCCGCGGCTCTAGCAGAGGCTGTGCGTCGGGCCTGCGCCTTCAAGGCGGCGGTCGTGGTGGCAGATGAAAAAGAACAGGCTTCTGTCGGCGGCCGGGCGCTGCTCAATCTGGGACATACGTTCGGGCACGCTTTGGAAGCAGAACTGGGATATGATGGACGCCTGCTCCACGGCGAAGGGGTCTCGATCGGGATTCATCTGGCCATGACCCTATCTGTGGAACTTGGTTACGCGCCAGTCGAAGACCTGCACCGACTGGACTGTCATCTGCGCAGTCTCGACATGCCAGTGAGTTTTGACTGGTTCCGGGAGTCGTTCTCCGCCGATACGCTTCTGCGCCACATGACTCGGGACAAGAAAATGCAGGATGGGAAGGTTGCCTTCGTTCTGCTGCGCGGGATCGGGAAGGCCTTCACGACCCGTGATATTTCCTCAGAAATAGTGCGTAATCTACTCATCCGCGAAGGCTGCCGTCCGTGAGGAATCTTAAAATTCCGTCACATGGCAGCTAAATAACTGTTTTACTTCCATTTTTGCATAGCTGATTTCTACTCCAGCCTCTGGCTTCTGCTGGAACCATGAGCTAAGGCAACATAGACGCGAGGCGTAGATCGTGAAGCGGGCGAAATGGAATGTGGCTTTTATGTCACTCCCCTACCCCGAGTAGAGCCTGAAGGCCCTGACTGGCTTTGTCGCAGGGAACTCTGCGCTCTATATGCGCTTATGCATCGCGCTGGGTCCGTTGGCGAAAGCATTTTCCAACGGCTCGAACGTTAGTCACTAAGAGGACGAAAACATGCGTCTCCGCACGGCACTCCTTGCCATGACGTCGATGGTCGCCGCACCGTCGCTTGCCATGGCCAGCACGATCACCGGCCCCTATGTCAACATTGGCGGTGGTTACAACCTGGTTCAGCAGCAGCACGGCTCCTTCTCGCCGACAACGCAGGCTGACGGCACGAGCAGCAACGCTGCTTCGAGCTCCCGCTACCGCCACCACGACGGCTTCACCGGTTTCGGTTCATTCGGCTGGGGCTTCGGTAACGGCCTGCGCGTTGAAGTCGAGGGTCTGTACAACTACTCTCAGATCAACCACCGTCGCCCGACGGCTGTTAACGGCATGACCCACGGGTCCGACCAGGCTTATGGCGGCCTCGTCAACGTGCTGTATGACATCGATCTCGCCAACTTCGGCCTGAACGTCCCCGTCACGCCGTTCGTCGGTGTCGGCGCTGGCTATCTGTGGCAGCACTACAACCCGACCACGACCAACTACGTGAACGGCGCTGTTGACCGCATGGGCGGCACGCAGGGCAGCTTCGCGTACCAGGGCATCGTCGGTGCAGCCTACGACATCCCGAACGTTCCGGGTCTGGCCATCACGACGGAATACCGCTTCATCGGTCAGGACTTTGTCAACGGTCCGTATCATTCCACGGCCTACAACGCTTCCGGCGTGCACAAGGGCAACGTGAACTTCGACCAGCGCTTCTCGCACCAGTTCATCCTGGGCCTGCGCTATGCCTTCGACACGGCTCCGCCGCCGCCGCCGCCGGCTCCGGTTGTTGTTCCGCCGGCTCCGACCCCGGCCCGCACGTATCTCGTGTTCTTCGACTGGGACAAGTCTGACCTGACGGGCCGCGCCCGTGAGATCGTCGCCCAGGCAGCCCAGGCTTCCACGCACGTCCAGACGACGCGCATCGAAGTCAACGGCTACACGGATAACTCTGCTGCTCACCCGGGTCCCCGCGGCGAGAAGTACAACCTGGGTCTGTCCAACCGTCGCGCTTCCAGCGTGAAGGCTGAGCTGATCCGTGACGGTGTGCCGGCTGCTGCCATCGACATCCACGGCTACGGCGAGTCCAAGCCGCTGGTTCCGACCGGCCCGAACACCCGCGAGCCGCAGAACCGTCGCGTCGAGATCATCCTGAAGTAATTCAGACATGATCTAACGCCGGGGTCTTCGACTTCGGTTTTGAGAAAGGCGTCCTTCGGGGCGCCTTTTTCTTTAGGTAGCCACCATACCGGAAACGAAACTCTCCTTGCAGCTGACTTTCCCTACAGGCTAGAGCGGGCGCACCCCGAGACCCCGGAGACATGCTCCTTGTCACTCAGCCGCATTTTCTATCCACGCACCCGGTCGGAAATCATCGATCAGTTCCTGCGTTTCGGGGCGGTGGGCGGTCTAGGATTTCTGGTGGACTGGGGAACGGTATCGCTGCTCCGCTCACCTCTGGGGCTGACCGCGGCAACCCTGATCGCATATTTCGTTGCGGCGACCGAGAACTGGCTCCTCAACCGGTTCTGGACTTTCCGCCTCTCGGCAGCCTCGAACCAGCACATGGCCCTGCAGTGGCTGCGATTCCTGCTAGCCAATTCGGTCGGCTTTCTCCTCAATCGCGGCATGGTCTTCCTGCTGTACGCAACGGTTCCGCTGACCGTTCGTCATCCAGTGATTGCACTTGCTGCAGGTGCTCTGTGCGGCATGATCGCCAATTTCAATCTTTCGCGACACCTCGTCTTCCGGGCGCAGGCTGACGGCACAATGCCGGCAGCTACCTCCAACCTATCTGTTTTCCCAGACAACAGCACCGGACCACATAACCGCAATGACTGAGGGCCGCATTTCCAAGGCGGCCACAATAGTCTAAGGACAGACAGATTATTTCCCTGTCTTCCCGGAACTGACGCTCCCTCATCATGACCAGCACCAACGATATCAGATCGGCCTTTCTCGAATACTTTGGTTCGCAGGGCCACCGCATCGTTCCTTCAGCATCCCTGGTGCCGCAGAACGACCCGACACTGCTGTTCACCAATGCTGGCATGGTGCCGTTCAAGAACGTTTTCACCGGTCAGGAAACACGCCCCTACTCCCGCGCCACCACGGCACAGAAGGTCGTACGCGCAGGAGGCAAGCATAACGATCTCGACAATGTCGGGTACACGGCGCGCCATCACACCTTCTTCGAAATGATGGGCAATTTCAGTTTCGGGGATTACTTCAAGCCTGAAGCCATCGAATTCGCCTGGACGCTGCTAACGCGCGATTTCGGCCTTCCGAAAGACAAGTTACTCGCTACGGTCTATGCGGAAGACGAGGACGCAGCCGATCTCTGGAAGAAGATCGCCGGCCTGTCCGACGACCGGATCATCCGCATCGGCACCTCGGATAATTTCTGGCGCATGGGTGATACGGGCCCGTGTGGTCCGTGCTCCGAGATCTTCTATGATCACGGCGACAGCGTGTTCGGCGGCCCCCCGGGCAGCCCGGACGAAGACGGGGACCGCTTCGTCGAGATCTGGAACCTCGTGTTCATGCAGTTCCTCGACCAGCCGGATGGCTCGCGCGATGCCCTACCCCGTCCGTCGATCGACACAGGTATGGGACTGGAGCGTTTTGCCGCGATCATGCAGGGCAAGCGCGACAACTACGATACCGACACGATGCGCGCGCTGATCGAGGCCTCAGCCGAAATCATGCATCAGGACGCCGATGGCCCATTCAAGGCCAGCCATCGCGTTGTGGCCGACCATCTGCGCTCCACTGCATTTCTGATCGCCGATGGCGTGCTGCCGTCCAAGGAAGGCCGCGGCTATGTGCTACGTCGCATCATGCGTCGCGCCATGCGCCATCTGCACATCATGGGTGCGAAGGAGCCGGTGTTCTATCGACTGCTGCCGGCATTGATCCAACAGATGGGCGCGGCTTATCCGGAACTCGTCCAGCATCAGGCCCTGATTGCACAGACGCTGAAGGGCGAAGAAGAACGTTTCACTGCCCTTCTGGAACGCGGCCTGACGCTGCTCTCCGACGAACTTGACCGTCTGGGCGACAAGGAAGCTCTTCCGGGTGACGTAGCGTTCAAGCTCTATGACACGTTTGGTTTCCCGCTGGATCTGACGCAGGATGCGCTGCGTGAAAAGGGCCGCACAGTGGATGAGGCCGGTTTCGACACGGCCATGACCGAGCAGCGCAAGCGTGCGCGTGCGGCCTGGGTCGGGTCGGGGGATGCCGCGGCTGAAACGGTGTGGTTCGACGCACGGGACAAGCATGGGCCGAGCGAGTTCCTCGGTTATGTGTCTGAAAAGGCCGATGCGGAAGTTCAAGGAATCTTCCGGGGCAATGACGAACTGGCCGAGGCACCTTCTGGTGACGATACGGTTGCGATCCTGCTGAACCAGACCCCGTTCTATGGTGAAAGCGGCGGTCAGGTTGGCGATCATGGAACACTGACGGCTCCGGGCCTACGCGTCGAGATCACCGATACACAGAAGCGCAATGGCGATCTGATCGTGCATTACGGCAAGGTTGTCGAAGGGACGCTGAAGCCAGGCATGGCTGTGCATGCCGAAATTGATCACGCGCGCCGCACGGCGGTGCGTGGCCATCACTCCGCAACCCATCTGCTGCATGAGGCCCTGCGTCGGCAGATCGGCACGCATGTCACGCAGAAGGGTAGTCTCAATGCGCCGGAGCGTCTGCGCTTCGATATCAGTCAGCCGCGTCCACTGACGGATGAGGAGCTGGCTGCGGTCGAGGCAGAGGTCAATACCCGCATCCGCGAGAATGCCCCGGTCGAAACGCGCCTGATGACACAGGAAGAAGCCGTGGCAGAAGGCGCAATGGCTCTGTTCGGCGAGAAGTACGGTGATGAAGTCCGCGTGGTCTCGATGGGCAAGGGTGACGATGATCGCACGGCCTATTCCATCGAGCTTTGCGGCGGCACGCATGTGAACCGTGTCGGCGAGATAGGGCCGTTCCGGATCGTGTCGGAAAGTGGCGTCTCAGCAGGCGTGCGCCGGATCGAGGCTGTCTGTGGTCTCGCTGCTGAAGCACTGGCACTGGAGACCGAGAGCCGTCTGAAGCAAATTGCGGACCTGCTCAAGGTTCCGGTCGCTGATGCTACCTCCCGCGTTGCTGCGCTTCTGGAAGAGCGTAAGTCCCTGACGGCGCAGGTCTCGGATCTTCAGCGCAAGCTCGCGACCGGCGAAGGCACCAGTGCCACGGAGAGCATCAACGGTATCACGCTTTCTGCACGCGATCTGGGCGATGTCAGCCCTAAGGAACTTAAGGGCCTTGCGGAGAGCATCTCCAAGCAAATCGGTTCGGGTGTCGTGGCGCTGATGTCCAGTGCCGATGGCCGTGGCAGCATCGTGATCGCCGTGACCAAGGACCTGACGGACCGTCTGGATGCGGTCAAGCTGGTGCGCGAGGCTTCGGCGCTGATGGGTGGCAAAGGCGGCGGTGGCCGGCCGGACATGGCTCAGGCCGGTGGTCCGGATGCGGACTCGGAGGCGGTGTTTGCAATGCTGCACAAGGCACTGGAATCCGCATAAGAAAACACGTCATGGTATGTCAGGCCGGTTACAAAGCATGGGGGGACCGAAATCATGCTTTACCTGCCCTGACAAAGCCTTCTAACTGCCCGGTAGTTCAAGATGAAGGAGAACACCATGGCCTGTGGTCGTGATACTCTGGCGAAACTGCTGGGCGGCGTCCGTCAATTCGAAACGGACGTCTATCCGGAAAATGCGGAACTGTTTGAAAGCCTGGCCTCCAGCCAGTCTCCATCTACCCTGTTCATTACCTGCGCCGACAGCAGGATCAGCCCCAGTCTCATTACCCAGACGGAGCCTGGCGAACTCTTCATCGTGCGCAATGTCGGCAATATCGTGCCGGCCTATGGCGAGATGCTGGGTGGAGTGTCGTCCGCCATTGAATACGCGGTTGGCGCGCTCAAGGTGAAGAACGTCATCATCTGCGGTCACTCCAACTGTGGCGCCATGGGCGCGCTAATGGATCTGAACTCGCCGAAGCTGGACAGCCTGCCGACGGTCAAGAGCTGGATGCGCCACGGCGAAGCTGCACGCGCTGCTTTGGGCGATCTGAAGGCCGAGGATGCCGGGCCGGAAGACATCCGCTCCCTCGCAGAATACAACGTGCTGCTCCAGCTCGTGCATCTGCGCACACATCCCACGGTCGTTCGGGCGCTGGCGCAGGGTGCCCTTAAGCTTCAGGGCTGGTTCTACGACATCCCCAAGGGCGAGATCCTCATTCTCGACGAAGGCACGCGCAAGACGCGCACCGTCGAGAACGTGCTTGAGGAAATCCGCGCGGCCGAAGGACAGACAGCCTGAAGCACACTGCGGCTTCCATGCTGGCCAGTCTTTTTCTGGCCGGCAGCCTGAAGCCTGCTTCAGCTCACACCATCAAACTCTCAACCTGGAATATGGATTGGCTGACGCTGCGCCTGTCCGGAGATCCGGCCCTGCCGGAAGATGTTCCAGGGGGCGAGCACCGCGATTTCGCAAAACTTGCGGCTTATGCCCGGCATCTGGACTCGGATGTCGTAGCTTTTGAAGAAACAGACGGCCCCGTCGCCGCATCCCGTGTTTTCAGTCCTACAACCTATCAGATCATTCTGACGCCCAATTCTGTAGTGCAGCGGGTTGGCGTGGCCGTACGTCAAGATCTGCACGTGACGGTCAACGATGAACTCTCAGCTCTGAACGTCGCAAAGCCGGATGCGCCGCACCAATTGCGGGGGGGGCTGGATGTGACCATCAGCGACGGTCATGCGAGCCTGCGTCTTCTGGTAGTCCATCTCAAGACCGGATGCTGGGACCAGCCACTGAACCAGCGCCAGCATTCCTGCCCGATCCTGTACCAACAATTCCGCATCATGCAGGACTGGATGCTGGAACGGCACGATGAGGGCGAAGCCTATGCGGTTCTGGGTGACTTCAACCGCCGTCTGACCCTGCATGATCCGCTGATGCAGCAGATCGAGGCCGAAACGCCCGTTACGCTCGCGACGGCGGGCAAGGCCAGCCCGTGCTGGGGCGGAGAATATTTCATCGATCATATCCTGCTGGGAAATGCAGCGCGGGACTGGCTCGTACCCGACAGCCTGCGGGTCATGACCTATAAAAATGATACAGTGCCTACCGGACTGTCAGATCACTGCCCGGTTTCAGTCCGGCTTGAAATGCCCTGACGGCACGTTGCGGGGCCGGATATTCCGGTCCATGAAAGAAGCCCTTTCCGCTTTCTCGTCCGGAGCGACAGATGTCCCCCTCCCCGTCAGAATGGTCTGTGACGCTTCTGGAACCCGACGTCGTCGTACGGGTCGGACGCTCTATGCCAGTGCTGTCTCCGGAAACCGAATCCTGCGTGGCATCGCACTGGGAGGCTACCCTTGCGAAGCATCCCAGCCTGTATAACGGCCGCGTTTTCTGTGCGGATTTAATCGAGCCTGACGTCATCAGCGGTCACTGGTCCGAATACCGCCGGGTTCTCGCCCAGATGCGCGAGCCGGATCTTTATGGCCCGCAAATACTACGCCCGCTGGCGGTTGTAGGACTGCTACGGACCCTCGACGGGATCGTGATCGGTCAGCGATCGGAACACTCCATCTATCTTCCCGACTACTGGCAGGGCGCTCCGGCAGGCAATGTGGAAAGCCGCGAGGGCGAGGCGGAGATCGATCTGGCGGCCCAGCTTCTCGCGGAATGTCACGAGGAACTGGGTCTGACGGAAGCCGACTGTCAGGTCGGGGGCTGCCTTCTAGCCTGCGAGCATCCCCGGACGCATATCGTGGATATCGGAATGGACCTTACCACTACACTGGATTTCGAATCCCTGAAGGGGCGTTGCCGCCGTCTTGGCAATGCGGAATATCAGGCGCTGAAACTGGTTCAGCCTGATACGGAACTGCCCGAACGGCTCGTCCCCACCCTGTCTGCCATGCTGGAGCAAACCCGATGACCTACCGCATTCTCGATGCTTCAGCCTTGCGGGACTGGCTGGCCCAGCGACATGACCTCTCAGAGCGTCTGGGCGGCGCGGCTGCCGAGTGGGACATTCGCGAAGTCAGTGACGGCAATCTCAATACGGTATTCCTGGTGTATGGCTCGACGGGAGCATTGTGCTGCAAGCAGGCGCTCCCCCATGTGCGCGTGGCGCCGGACTGGCCGATGCCTCTGGAACGCGCCCTGTATGAGTCGCGCTACATGCAGGCCGTCGCCCCTGCCGTTACGGGACTGATGCCCGAGCTTTTCGCTTATGCTCCGGACCTGTTCCTGCTCGTCATGGAATGCCTGACGGAGCATGAAGTGCTGCGTCAGGCCCTGATCGCGGATCAGGCCACTCCGGGGTTTTCCACCGTAATCGGGTCGTATGTCGCCCGCACCGTCCAGGCGACGGGCTGGGTCAGCCAGCCCTTTGAAACCGGCGCGCATCTGCTGGAACAGTTTTCCGGCAATACCGCCCTCACCCGCATTACGGTCGATCTGATCCTGACGGACCCGTATCGTGTCTGCGACCGCAATCCGGAACCGGAAGAAGGCCTGCGAACGGATGTAAAGGCACTTCAAACCGATCAGTTCCTGCATCAGGCCGTCGGACGGCTTCAGGACCGCTTCCTGACAGCCCGGCAGGCCCTGTTGCACGGCGACCTGCATACAGGCTCCATCATGCTGGATGGCGCGGATGTGCGGGTCATTGACGGTGAATTCGCAACGATGGGCCCCATCGGCTTTGACTGCGGGCTTTATCTGGGCAATCTGGCGCTGCACCTCTGCGCGGCGCCGCACAAGGCAGACGCAATCCGGACAGAGATGCTGGCCTTCTGGAAGAAATTTTCCGAAGAACTGCGAACCGGCCTTCGGACAGGCTGCGGAGATATGTGGGCGCTGTCCCGGCCCGATACCCGACCAGCCCTCATCGAAACCCTCCTGAGCGAAATCATGCGCGACACGGCCGGGTTCTGCGGACTGGAAATGATCCGTCGGACCGTCGGGTTCGCTCAGGTAGCGGATTATGGTCTCTGCACCACGGAACAGGAGCGTCTGCTCGCACGGCAGAAGGCGCTTCAGATCGGCCGGACGCTGATTGTTGAAAGCGCATCGCTCCGGTCCTTCGGCAACGTTCTGTCCCTGATGGGACTGTAAGAAAAAACCCCGCTCCTTGCAGAGCGGGGTTTTTCCGTTTCAGACCGAGGCCATGCCGATCTGCTTGATGTCATGGAACTCCAGATCGGAGTTCATTTCGATGGTCCGTCGCATCATGAAAGACGAGGTTGCGAGGAAAACCGGATCTCCATCCAGATCGTCGGCCATGGCGGATCGGTTCAGATCCTGAAACGCCTCGATCTTGGCGCGGTCGCCGGTGATCCAGCGAGCCAGAGAATAGGGCGTGCTCTCAAAGCCGATAGCCACGCCGTACTCGCCCTGAAGCCGGGACTGGAGCACGTCGAGCTGAAGCGTTCCGACCACGCCCACAATCGGCGACAGACCGTCCTGCGGGCGGAAGAGCTGGACGACGCCCTCCTCGGCCAGTTCCACAAGAGCCTGACGGAGCTTCTTGGCCTTCATCGCATCATCAAGACGAACACGACGCAGGATTTCGGGGGCGAAATGCGGCACGCCGGTGAAACGCAGGTCTTCGCTCTCGCTCAGCGTGTCGCCGATCCGCAAGGTTCCGTGGTTCGGGATACCAACGACATCGCCGCCAAACGCTTCTTCAGCAAGCTGGCGGTCACGAGCAAAGAAAAACTGTGGCGTGTGCAGAGCGAACTGCTTGCCGGTGCGGACATGCTTGAGGCGCATCCCGCGAGTCAGACGGCCGGAGCACACGCGGGCAAACGCCATGCGGTCACGGTGATTGGGGTCCATGTTGGCCTGGATCTTGAAGACCAGGGCCGTGACCTGATCTTCGCTGGCCTTCACCTCCCGGGTCTCGGTCTGCTGGGCACGCGGGGCCGGACCATAGGCGACAAGCGCATCAAGCAGATCCGTGACGCCAATTTCCTTCATGGCCGAGCCGAAGAACACCGGGGACAGATGACCGGCATCAAAGGATTCACGGTCAAATTCCGGCAGGGCGGCTTCAGCGAGCTCAACTTCCTCGCGCATCTGGATGATGCGAGGATCGTCTTCTCCGACGGCCTCCTTGGTATGCACTTCCTTCGTGCGCAGATCGTAGGTGCCGATGAACTTTGCGGCACGCCCGATCGGCCAGGTAGCCGGGGACGTATCAAGAGCCAGCGTGCTGGCGATCTCGTCGAGCAGCGCGAAGCAATCCTGTGCTTCACGGTCCATCTTGTTGATGAATGTGACGATGGGAATGTCGCGCAGGCGGCAGATCTCAAACAGCTTGCGGGTCCGGTCCTCGATGCCCTTTGCAGCGTCAATAACCATGACCGCGCAGTCCACCGCCGTCAGGGTCCGGTAGGTATCTTCGGAGAAGTCTTCATGACCTGGTGTATCGAGCAGGTTGAAGACGCAGTCGCCATATTCGAAGGTCATGACCGAAGTCACAACGGAAATACCACGGTCACGCTCGATGCCCATCCAGTCGGACTTGGTCCGGCGACGCTCGCCCTTGGCGCGGACATTGCCTGCCATCTGGATAGCACCACCGGCACGCAAGATACGCTCAGTCAGGGTCGTCTTACCGGCATCAGGATGGGAGATGATGGCAAAGGTGCGCCGACGGGCGATCTCGCGGCTGATTTCCGCGCTAGGGACTTCGGACATGGGAACTCCGATGGAAACGGGACGCCCGGAATTACGCCAAAACGCCGCAAACCGGCACTGGCCGCGCATCCGGGCGGTGGGCCTGAAAACAGGAAACGCCGGACGGGAGACCCGCCCGGCGTTTCCGGTCGCTTTCTGATCCGGGCCGGTGGCCCAGGATCGGATTAGCGGGAGTAGAACTCGACGACCAGGTTCGGTTCCATCTGCACCGGGTACGGCACGTCGGAGAGAACCGGGGTACGCAGGAACGTGCCCTTCATCTGGCGATGATCGACTTCGACGTATTCCGGCGTGTCGCGCTCACCCGTCTGCACAGCGTCAAGCACGATGGCGAGCTGCTTGGAGGAGTCACGAACCTCGATGACGTCGCCTTCCTTCACGAGGTAGGACGGGATGTTCACCTTCTTGCCGTTAACCGTGACGTGGCCGTGGCTAACGAACTGACGCGAAGCGAACGGCGTGATCGCGAACTTCAGACGGTACACAACGGCGTCCAGACGACGCTCGAGCAGACCGATCAGGTTCTCGGACGTATCGCCCTTGCGACGGACGGCTTCGTCATAATACTTACGGAACTGTTTCTCGCTAATGTTGCCGTAGTAGCCCTTGAGCTTCTGCTTGGCCATCAGCTGAATGGAGAAGTCGGACGGCTTCTGCTTGCGGCGCTGACCGTGCTGGCCGGGGCCGTATTCGCGACGGTTGACCGGGGACTTGGCACGCCCCCACAGGTTAACGCCGAGGCGGCGGTTAATCTTGTACTTGCTCTCAAGACGCTTTGACATGGGTTAGCCCCTGTACTCATCTGAACCGCCCCATGCTGCATGGCAGTCCGTTTTGTTGTGCCGGTAGGCCCTTCCCCGGATTGGAAAGGACGGGCGCGCACCCAGATGCCGGGCCGGCGAGATGCAGAATCCCGCACTAATGGTCCGGCCGGTACGTCCACGTTTCCGGCTGTGCCGTCGCGCCTACAGGAGTCCCCGGCTGGGGTCAATCAAAACCTTCTTGCGAGCTCTGTGATTTTCTTGCAGTGGGGGTTCGGAAAATACGCAACCACTTTATGTCAGGCTGCGCTAACGGTCCGGAACTCCTCATGCGTTTCTGAAGCAGCACGCCTTAGGGGAGCAACACGCTTTTTCGAGTTTCCTGTATGAAAATCTATCGCTTCAATCCCAAGGCCGGCCGTGTCGGCGAAGGCTCCCTCGAAGGACTGGTTCAGTCCCTTGACGCGCCACTGCCCCCCAAGCCCGGGGAGAGCGTCATCAAGCGTGCCTTCAAGAGATTTGGCCTCGCCCAGATGCACATGTCCCATCTGGTGATCGATGACCGTACCATCTATCTGCGTGGCAAGGCGGAAAGCGCCAAGGAACGCGACCAGATGATCCTGGCGGCTGGCAACGTCGCAGGCGTGTCCGCAGTCGAAGCCGAAATTGCCGTACCGCCCGGAACGCCCGATCCCGAGTTTCTGGAGATCAAGACCAGTAAGACGCTGGACGAGGTTGCCGACAAGCTGCCCCAAGATGTCACGGGTGATGAGCTCCTTAATGCAAATCAACCGCTTGTCACATCCAAGGATGACATTTATCCGGGTCAGACCATCCGCCTGCCAACCGAGAACTGATCTGTCCGCAACGGCTCCTCCCTCTCGGGGAGCCGTTACTGCTTCTCATTATCCGGCAATGACAGCACAGTCCTGACCTCCATTCCCGGGTTTACTTCTTATGGACTCCATCGAACCTCTCGACGTCGAACGGGTGCGCCCACCCCACGGTGTCGAACCGGCCATGCTGTCCCTCATGCTGGCGACATTCACCATCGGCACCGGCGAATTCGCCATGATGGGTCTGCTGCCGGAATTTTCCCACTCCCTGAACATCACCATTTCGCAGGCAAGCTGGGCCATTTCGGCCTATGCCATGGGCGTCGTCATCGGAGCACCGCTGATTGCGATCCTAGGAGCACGGCTGCCACGCCGCACGCTCTTGCTCTGCCTGTTATGCCTGTTCATCGTGGGCAATGTTGGCAGCATCCTGATGCCCAGCTTTGCAGGCATCGAACTTATGCGCTTCATCACGGGCCTGCCTCACGGGGCTTTCTTTGGCGTTTCGGCCCTGATCGGCGCGTCGATGGTCGAGCGCGCCCGACGCGGACGAGCGGTCGGACGGGTGCTGTCGGGCATTATGATTTCAACCGTTATTGGTTCTCCGCTTTCGACCTATGCCGCCAATCATGTGGGATGGCGTGAGGCCTACGGCACGATCGCGGCGCTGGGCGCTCTTTGCTTTGCGGGGATATGGTTCTTCGCACCGCGCGACAGGCCTCATCCGAGTGCAACCGCACTCACCGAACTCGGCGCGTTCAAACGCCCGCAGGTTCTGCTAACACTGCTGACCAGCGCAGTTGGGTTCGGCGGCCTGTTCGGGATCTACACCTTTCTGACGACCGGACTGACGGAAGTGACGCAGCTTCCAGGCTGGCTTATCGCGGTCTATCAGGTGGTATGGGGTCTAGGCATGGTTGCGGGCAATGCGCTCGGCGGCACCATGGCGGATCGCAGCATTGACCGGATGGTAATCGTCTCGCTGACGGCAAGCATTGTTTTCTTGTTGTGTTCTGGCTGCTACTGCCGTCACCCTACTCCATGCTATCGATAAAGTTATTTGTTCCGGCCGGGTTCATTATGCTCTCCCCCGCCCTTCAGACGCGCCTGATGGAAGTTGCAGGAGACGCACAGACCCT
>Ga0157362_1000106_pt1 | contig 23396 bp, 11 predicted proteins | sample AttlaeALBM3_FD_111480 | JGI IMG/M metagenome (GOLD analysis project Ga0157362, IMG submission 111480) | Fungus gardens microbial communities from leaf cutter ant in Ribeirão Preto, State of São Paulo, Brazil - Atta laevigata ALBM3 | ecosystem: Host-associated > Fungi > Mycelium > Unclassified ... | reverse complement strand
TTTAGACAAGACATTGAATTGGATCTCTATTCTCGGGGAGAATCCATGCTCTGTCAACCAGCTTACTTAAGGGTTCAGATTGAGCTAGTTCTAAAGTGGAAAGAAGGGAAATGAAATGGACTACTTTCATCCTATCCTCCATGGGGCGGGCTCTCGTATAAGAAGGGAATGGCTGCTCTGAAGGAAGGTATGCAGTAGCTAGCAGTATAGAAGTGATCTAACTTTCGAAAGTAAGTCTCGACGATCTTGCTCGGACCGGGCTTTAGTCTTTTGTTGTCATCCTGAGACCAATGGTTAGAAGGGCCAACTATGTATCAAAAATGGAAGCGGAGATTGCGTATGGATGGAGGAGATACTAAGCAAGACAATATAAAGACGCAGGAGAAAACCTCCATATCCATATAGGACCGAGAATTCCGAAACGAAAGAGAAAACGGCACATACCAAGATCAATCCAGGCTGGTTTGGTTTGATAGAGCCTGGATTTTGACGCCTGTGCGCGAAGAAAGCCTCCACTGGGGGACAATCACTCATTTCTTCTGTTCATAGTTTATATTACACCTTTCAACAAAGCTCAGATCTGCAGGATGATTCAGTCAGATGATCGAAAGATCAGGTCTTGGTCGGAAAAGAGAGGGCTTTCAACCTCGAATTCTTAATAGTAGGGCCATTTTCCAAAGAGTTTCAAACATAGCAAGAAAGATGGAAAAGATAAAAAGGGGTGAAAGGAAGTTCACTCTAGAGGTTCGGAGACGCGAGAGCTATCCATAGTAATGAAATGTAGCGACGGCCCTTGGACCTAACATTAGGAAGCAGACAATCATACTTGCTTAAGTTAAGAGTTCTTGCTTCACTTGGGGAAAGAAAGTGAGTGATCCTACCTCGCCCTTGGCTAAGCTAAGGCTACAACCATTGGGGAATATACCTTGGAGAATAACTGTCCTGTAAAGGACTTTTCTGGCATTGACTTCCTTCCGAAACTCCTGCCTAAAAAGATGGCTTCAGAACTGGCTGGAACTTCTAATACGGGTTCTCAAATCTTCTTTCCCAATACAAGACTTTCCCGCTACTTGAACTATACTACACTGTCCGTCATTCTAGTCTCACTCTCGGGTGCAGGTTTTTTCGTTACTACGGCACTTGAGCGGGCTTTCATCCCTGATCAATAAGGCGCTTTAACTTGACGGAAAGCGTGCTAACTGATGTTCTTTCCCCCGGTATTGGACTTTATGAAAGAGTATCTTCAGTTCAGGGGGAAGCCTAAAAGGAGACCTTTTTAAAAACTGTCTTTAGTTCTCATCTTTCTGTACAATCTTTTGGGTACGAGTTGGGGTAGTGAGGAGTTGCTTCATAAGGCACATGATTTGGCTAATGAATATTTGCAAGTAATCTCTCACAGTGATAACACTTTATACCAGAAAACTTACTTTCATCTTCGATGGAATGGAATTCCCCAACAGGTGAATGCGTTAAGGTGAATGTAGATGCTGCTGAATTAGATAATGTACATGCGGGTTTGGTCTGATTGCATTGCCCGAGATAGTGCAGGTTTTGTATTAGGGGGCACAGTCAATGAGGAGTTTTAGGCAACATGATAGTCCTTCAATGGAGGCTGCAGCTGCAGCGGTGAGATTTGGAGTTTGATTTGCATTGGAGATGGGATTCCTAGATGTAGTCATTGAAAGTGATTCCGCTAATTTGGTAATAGCTCTGCATAGGAAGGAAGGATCTTTTTCTCCATTTGGCCCTATCTTGGAGGATATTTTTCACCTAACACGCCAGTTCAGGTCATGTTCTTTTAATCATGTGAGAAGGGAAGGTAATACAGCGGCTCATAGTTTAGCTAAGTTTGCTTTAAATGTGGATAATGAATTGGTGTGGGTCGAAGAGTGTCCGTCATGGCTGGAGCCTGCGGTTCTCAACGATGTACTCTTGTCTCATTTTGATTAATTATATATGCTATCGTTTCCTATCCAAAAAAAAGTAAAGTCAAAGTGTTAGTTGGTCGTTCCAAAAAAATGGATTCTATACCATTTTTTACTAAAAAAAAAAGAGTTGTCATATCTCGGTAATGGGGTCTTTGTTGATTCGGAATCACGCTCTGTAGGATTTGAACCTACGACATCGGGTTTTGGAGACCCACGTTCTACCGAACTGAACTAAGAGCGTTTTCTTTTCACAGTAGATAGGACTGTAAAGAAAAAAAGGATTCTTTTTTACCCCCAATACATCTTGCATGCATATAGTCTCATTAAATGAAAGATTTTGGATGTCAAATTTGAATCGATCAACATGGATTCCTCCTTACTGCCCAGAGGAGAAGGTTTAGGTAGGGATGACAGGATTGGAACCCGTGACATTTTTTACCCAAAACAAGGGCGCTACATCCCTTTCAATTGGTCTACGGTGTCATTGTAGAGAATCCCTGCCCTGTTTTCCACATGGTTATTTCCTCTATCGATATCCAATTTCTCTTGCCATTTCTTCTTTTTTGTCTTTATTGATTTATATATATACTCATCATCATCCCGCCGCTCCTACCAACGCTTACTTCCTTATGAGAAAAAAGGGTGTTAAATAATCAGCCCTTTGAATAAGCGAGGCTTTCCCGATAGAAAGAGTTGCATGCGAGAGAGATCCCAATTCCGTGTATGCGGTTAAGCAAGCCCTGCCGCCAGCTTCCACCCAGACAAAAAACGTGAGCGCCTAGCGCGAAAGGTTGCTTTACTAAAAAAAAATAGTTGGCGCGTTAGCGCTTTAGTCTTCAATAAGGGGCGGAGCTTGAAGAAGCGAAGCGAGCCTATAGTAGCAGCCTATTACGTTTTTCAGGCCCTTTGACTTGATATTCTATTAGTCAAGCGCTAGCGCCCCTATAGAGTCAGGCTCTTCTGCTATCAATGAAACCGAAAGACAGACAAAAACCAGTGCGTTTTGTTTTGTATAGATCGAGACTTGGAGCTTGATTCTTTACTCATTCCATACTGGGAAGAATTGCAGGAAATCGTTCGATAACACGGATTCCTATTTCTCAATGATATCCGACGATCAAGACAATTCCCGTGAAACTCTTTCCTAGAAGTGAATTCTTTTTCTTTCCAAGCAAATAGCATTTCCTATTGATTTGTCTCCTGGACCTATTCTGATTCTGAATTATCCGTCGCTACGCTGTTCCCAAGGACTAGCAAAATCGAAATAGCGAAATTCTTGGGTCATCTCAATGGGTTCAGAAACCACACGTTTCTCTGGATCATCATAGCGTACTTCCACATATCCACTCAGAGGAAGATCTTTTCGTAATGGATGACCCTCGAAACCATAATCTGTTGATATACGGCGTAGATCCGGATGATTGATGGAAGAAACACCAAACATATCCCAAACTTCTCGCTCCCACCGGCCGGCTGATGGAAATAGACTGACTACCGGAGATATTCGTGTTACTTCGTCTGCACTGGTTTGTACACGAATGCGTGAGTTATACCGAGTACTCAGTAAATTATAGACCACTTCAAATCTTCGTTTTCGAGAGGGATGATCAACTCCGCAAATATCGATCGAAACTTGAACCCTTGTATAGGTATGCAATTTCAGAAAGCACAACAATTGAAATGGGTAGTCCGTATTGGTATCAGATCTATTCCCATGTTCCGATCTTTCCATTTTTTTTAACCATTTCTTGGGTAAAGTCTCCCAACTATATTTGAAAATGAATTTGTTATCCATAAAGATAAAGAAAGCTTTCTTGTAGTTCCGCTTCTTCCTCCCTCTAAAAATGAAGAAAGACTTGTCAGAAATCGCCGGTTAGGTTAGTCCAACCAAAAAAGACATGGGACTTTTTGGCCATTGTTTGAGAGTTGTCAAGCTTGGACCGACTTAAGTAAAGACTGGCTTCCTATAAAGATCCTTCACTGCACACTTTCTATATATCTCTTTTCATTATCGGCTGCATGCTATCGGAGAGAGAACAATGGGAGGTTCAGTCAAAAGCATTTAGCACGCACTCACTTCAATGATCAAGCAAATAAGCAAGAAAAATCTCTTTCTCTTTCCATACGCAATTTCGAAAAGAGTCTAGTCAGCTCGTCTCTGCTATACTGTATAGATATGTGTACCACATCGAGAAAGCAATAAAAAATTGTTAGTTAGATGAACAGATCATTCCTAAATGCAGCCGTGATCAACTATAGGATACCACCACAGATGCGGTCAGACAAGATGGTCGTATAAAGATGAGCTGTAATGAATAGTAAGTAGGCCGGAAGGCCAAGACGGATAGCCGTTCCATACACTAGCAAGCTCCCGCATGCCAGATAGAACTGGGTTAGCGGAAGAGAAGAAGTAGCATAATCCGTCGGCTTGCCACAGAACTGATCCAGAAGAGTATGCAGACAGACTGACTCCTGAGATGGAACTCATTCCTTGACGCAGCATTATGTGAAAGCGCAGAACATCGCCCAGAAGCTTATAGCCCCTTTGGTTGGAGCGCTTTAGTTACGTGTTCTTTCTTCGCTGATTGAGTGCGCCGCCTAGAGCAGTTCTGGCTGAACTGCTTTCGCCGCTAGGGCTAGTCCACTACTGAATGATTCTGATACGCCATCTCGATAGATTGTTCTATACCTTGACTGGTATTACACACCAGCAGAGATCGGGGAAGACGTTCCACAGCTGCTTGTGAGCTAGACTTGCCTGTCTGATCACCTTATGAAAGAATGAATTCGACTAGCGGATAGGTAGGCGGCTCAGAAAAGGCATTTCCCAAGCTTTTTGGGTGCTCCAACTGATGGTTCTCCCCACCTCTTTCTTTGAAGCAGAAAGGCAAAGAGCTGTTTGCGGTTCCTCTTGTTAAAACTCAAAGGGAAATATATTCGCAGAAGCTTCAGAGGCCATACAGCGAAAGATTCCTTCAAATAGCTCATCACGAGAAGTAGTCCTTTGGTTCTAGATTCTCTGGTCTTTCTTCCCAATTCCCTTTCCCGGGCCAGCTCAACTTAGAACTTAGAAGGGCAGTACCCGTGTACTCAACAAGAAATCTTAGTGCATTTAGCATATCATTTTTTTTTTCTAGGCCATCGCATCGAGTTGCTCTTTAATAAGGAGACCGCCCACACGTGGGTGACTTCGGGTTTAGGCACGAAAGTGTTCCTGGCCTCGACTTCTTTTAAGGATTCCCCTCAATTTATACGGTTTGAAAGCGGACAACCTTTGGGGTTCCTTTCATCTTGGCCCTTGTTCGCGCTTTGCCATCACTTCTGTGTTTGGCTAGCGGCCGACAAGGTCTATCCAAATAAGAGGTTTAGGTCTTACGCCCTTTTGGGCGACGATCTTGTGATCGCCGACCGAAAGGTGACGGAGGCCTACAAGTATGTGATGTCCCAGTTGGGCGTTTAGATCTCAATGGCGAAATCCTTGATTTCTGAGAGTGGGGCCTTCGAATTTGCATCGGGGGGAAGTCTATTTTCAATTTCTGCGGATTGTTACGTGCATAAGCGAGGCGCCAGAGGCTGTCGAGAATAGAGATATAGCTTCCTTCTTTGAAGCGCCTCCCTTTCCTGATAGAACTGCTACCTTGTGCTTGCTTACTAGACTGGCTGGACTGCCTCCTCCATAACTGGTACTGGTGCCGCTACCTATGCTGCTGATACTAAGCTGGGATCTGCTTCTCGGTCGGAACTAGTGCTCCTCGACCTGACTTCTTTTTGCAATACTGAAAATCCGGCAAAAGGAAAGCTTACCGATAAATGCGGAATTCTCTCTTTAAGGCTAAGGCTTCACTTCAAGCAAGCAATTGTTCTCTTCGACTGACACAGGGATAAAGAAAGACTGGTTCCCCCTTTCGAACTTGAAAATCTCATTGGCATTATTGGCAAACGAAACTGGTCAACAAAGGCCTACTTTATGTCTGTTTTCCTCTGCGCAGCGCAGGACTACTCTATTCGGTGACTTATCGAACAAAAAACGGAGAATCTTGTTAGGTCTACTTGAATGCATCATTTGCAGCAGGAGAAGAATGAATTGAAGGGTGGAGTTCGCTCGTCCTATTTGATCCACCCATTCTTACCGAACTTTTTTTAGAAAGAAAGTCAGCTTATTGGCGTCCTCTTCTCTTTTCTGGATTCATCCCCTACTAATGAAATATCACCCAGGTAGCAAGAAGGTAAGCGGTATCGTAGCCAGGTGTAGCAGCAAACCAAAGTGATCCAGAATAAGTGGTTTCGCCACTTGACGTCGTCCTTGATAAGTAAGGGGGATCAGTCTTTCGATGGGCAAAAAGCCTTTTCCGAGTATAAATTCATTTCCAAAGAATTACAGTTCCGAAAAAGTATAATGCAGGAGGCCGCTAAAAAAATTCACACAATTCTCGTATAGAAACAATAGCAGCAGTACGGCTTTTAGAGGGCCCTCCCCTCTCTTATATTACTTGTTGGAGTTCCCCTGTCCCCCATCCTCTTTTCTTTCCCCGGTTAACAACCGCTTCTTTCTTTTGATTTTTATTATCTTCTTCTGCATCTTTATTGACTTCCTCCCAACCATTACATTGCGTGTCATTTTTGGGTATAAGCCCTTAAAAATAGCTCTGAAACAACTCTCCTTTTTGGATGTAGGTTATTTATGGGATCTGCCGTGGGAAATAAGTTATATTCTTTCTATTCTTTCTTATCCCCAGGTAGGTCAGTGACCGAGAGATTCTGTGTTGAAGAAATAACTCTGAGTGAACAAGGCAAAAGCCTATCTTTTCTCAAGCTTCGCAATAGCTATCCGTTCAAAGAGTCCGTCTTTCTTTGTTAAATGGCCGAATTAGCCACACCCATAGAAGGGAGCAATCCCAGCGGATTCATCCATAGCAGTAGAGTCGTAAACAAGAACAGCAGAGTTTACAGCTGAACAAGTCACTTCCTTCTTTGCTTCAAAACAGAGAAGAGCGGCAACAGAAAGTGATGTCCTACTTTACTTTCTTATGATTTACATGTAACTTCTCGAAACGATAGTGAAAGCTTCATCCTTAGAATTCGAAATTAGAAAGGGATGGGGAAGACTCGGCAGCATTTGCTTATGACAGAAGAGCAATCAACCAAGAGCCATGCACACCATAAGCATACATGGACACCAGACCGTCTATGCCCAAGGGCCAAAAGAGCTAGAACGGTAACTTTCCTCTTGTTAGAGTCAAAGGAAAGGCAAAAAAAGGATCTTCTACTTAGAATACGCTACCACCAAAGGCAAAAAAGGGCGATGCGCAATCAAGACATTCATGCACACCGCCATCAACAGAGGCAAGAGCAGCTAAGGCCGCTTCTTCTTCTTCCTTGTTTACAGCAACCCATGAGTGACCGGTCGATTACTGGCTTTAATGAGTGTCGCCCTATTCTGCTGTCCCTTCCCGAACTTTATCGTCACCGTTCCCTATGAAGCTAAACCTCGACTCTCGTCATGCAATCTTCAGTCATGGGCTTTGATTTATGTGTATGCCAGGTCAGGACGAAGGGAAATTTACTAGCCTAGAGTTTGATCGCTGATCGAATGTGAAGTACGAAGCGATCAAGTGGAAGTAGTGCCAGCGATAACCAAACCCCTCGACCAACCACTATGTATCCATGGCCACTAGGGATGAGGAAGGGGCTACGGAAGTTCGTTATTCATACTCGTCATTTAGATGGTTACAGATAGGAATTTTGTTGCTTGGAAATGGAGAAGCAAAACAACAGGAATTTTTTCTGTTGCCAAAAAGAAAAGGGTGACCCATAACTTGTTTTCCCGGTTTAGATATAGATTCAAGAGAAGAGCCCTATTGGATATAGTAAGGGGAAAGGGCAGTTTTACTGGTACAGATAGATCCTCCTTTTGGTACGTAGACGGATCGAAATGTAGGTGAAGTTTATCCAGCTCCACTTGTTGATCCATCAATAGCGGAGCAGAGGACTTGCATTCTCCTAGGGTTTAGCCGTTTACCCCAGAAGAGACGAATACAAGGGCGATGATAAGTTGATCCGGCACTAGTGGTAGAGGTCGCAGGGCCTTCCACTTCACTTACCTAAGAGGTCAGGCTGAAAGTGAACCTATCGATTCACCGGCACTAATAGCATTTCCTCCTATCCTAGGATACCTACCAGCAAGAGCAGATCCTGTTCCATATGCGGGGGCGAGTAGCGGTAAGTGAAGTAAGTTCAGGAAGTCAAAAAGTGCAAGTGCTTTATTGACAAACTCTTCTGGTAAGCACAGGTTCTTCCTTTTCCTAAAGCTCTGGACCCCGAAGCCCCTATTAGTCAGGCATTGGAGCTGGGTCTTCCCTAGGTCTTTCATAGATAAGGGTCTAGTCTCACTCCTTCTATCGAGGGGGTTTCCTCCTCAGCTGCACACCACACTACAAAGTTGTTGTGACAGAGGGCAAACAAAGGCTAAGAGGAAAGGGAGACATCGCGACCGAACAAAGACCTGACCACCATCTCCTGAAACGTCACCGGAAAGATATCCTTTGCTGACAATCAATCAAAATAGAACAGATGATCAAGCCAGGTCGAGCGGAGCGCTTTGATTAAATGTCCCATCATTGAGAATTCTCCGCAGAACGCTTATACACCACTGGTGAGCGGGCCGAAGTAGTGCTTGTTTCAAAGAGTTCGGAATCGCGAAGATAGGCAGTTTTCCTGCTCCCTCTTTCTTGAAGCCTAACCGCCAAAAGGGTATCGGATTCCTCGATTTTGAATCAGGTTTCCGCCTTTATGAACTTAGCCATTCTGGATTAGGACAAAAGAGATTGGTAAGTAAAGCATGGCATGCCCGCTATGGGCTTTTTCGCCAGTGTTTTCCCTAATTTCTATTTGTAAACCTTAGATCGACCAATCATCAATCGATTTCCCAGTCTTCATTACCTTCGATATCGAAATGAAGCTTACGATTCTCTTAGTGAGAAGCTCAGTTCCGCTTTAATTAAGTCCGACAAGCGGGCACGAGAACTAGGGTTGGTTTGGCTAGCCTTCAAGCAGGCAACCAAGAGAGATAGGCGCGGAAGGTCTTTCAATTCAAAGCAGTCGATTGAAGCTGAAAAGATTCCCCTCAATAGAAGACATTCCCCCCGGCCCTAGATTCAGTTTATGAGGAAGGGGATAGGGATACGGATTTGGATGCCTCAGTGGATTCCCATCCTTGATTACGCAGATTCGTATGCCTATTTTGTTGATTACGATGCAGAGGGATCGATCGCACTTCTTCTATTCAAGATTCTTTATCTGGAACTGGAAAAAAAAAAGAATTTCCTTTTTTGCGGTTCGGGAGGGCTTGGTTCCCTGGGACTGGCTATTCCTGGAAAAAGTGAAGTCAATCAGAAACCTCGTAGTTGCAAGCAGCATAGGAAGGGGTTTCTGGTTCGGGCGTGATGGCTCTCGGCTTTCGTGACATTTCTTTATTGCACTGGTACTTGTATCCAGCACTTATTCTCCTTATCCCGCAGCACTTTCTGTTGTGTAACTTCTATGGTATCATGGATTTTTTTTTTAGTAGTGATTTCTTTTCTAAGCCAAGACAGCATCTGTTAGTCGATTTCCCGCGAGCGAGGGTGAGGCGCTTCCCCCGAACACTTGTCTTACTCGTATATCTAGTACTTACGTATTTCTTTTCGTTAAGCTAGGCAACAGGTAACATTCCTTTTCCAAAGCGGGTGATTGACGGCTGGAGAATTGTTAGATCTTAAGGGGCTAGAGGACTCCCCTAAAGGAGGGGGGAATTGCTAGCTTGTTATAGTTATACGAAGTCCTGAATTAACAACTGAATAAGAGGAGCGATGTTGCTTGTTAATAGCTGCTCGGTGGCTGCCCTCTTCTTCCGCTCGTCTCTTAGGGCACAGACAGGTAGTTTGTTGCTTCTTATATCGAAGCGAAGGTAGATTAATGAGGAACTGCTGCCCTTTAGCTGCAAACATCGTGAATTCCTTTTGCCTCCTCCCTCTATACTATAACCTAGGCGGCCAGTGATAGTAGGAACACCCCGATCCTCGCAAGTCGGGAACAAAGGACCGATTTGACTATCTCTCTCAAACCAGTCTAGGTCCCTCCCTGTGAACAATTTTTTATTCTTGTCCAGGGTATAACGCACCCGAGAATACCAAAGTGCCCCGTGATTCCACTGTTCTCCCCTACTATTAAAAAACGAAAGCAGAACAGAGTTCGTATGGAAGGGAAGTGTGACACGATCTTTCTTTCGTCACACGCCCTTTTAACTTACACTGCACTTTCCACACCTGCTGAGTCAACTGATGAGTAGGGAGTGCCTTCCAGGTTGGAGCCCAACTCATCCCTTGATGAAGAGGGATGGTGGACACCCAAGGCAGATATCGTTTTTCAAGTGTGTAAAGATCACTTTTGATTGAATACACAACATCTAAAACGACCTCAGGATCATCCCATGGTCTAGATATGCTGTCTAAAGTACTTATACTTACTTTCTTAGGAAGTTCTATGATCTTAGCTAACGAAAAGAGAGATACAATTTCACAAGCCTATCCGCCTTTTCATCCTTCCTTATCATCATTCTACGATGGAAGGACGGAATGATACGAGGATACCCTGAGCGATTGAGGGAGACGGGAACAGGAAGTAAGACATGTGGGCTTTTACGACCACCATATGCCGTCTGGAGGCAGGAGCTACACTGTTTTAAATAGAGAGCACAGTGTAGCCACCCTGACTTCTTACCTGACCTGATCACGTGTTTGGTAAACAAGTATGCTCCAATATAGAGCTCTTTGGTCAGACCATCAGTGATGATGAGGATCACCTTATTAATTAAGGAATGATCTCATCACCCGAGAATCTTCCATGATTCTCTGCCACCGGATGGGTGACACTTTCAAGAGATAGCTAAATAGTGCATGCATGGTTCGCAGTTAATTATGCTTCTATCAGGTTCATACCCTGACAACCAATAAGTACATCTGCCTACCCAGGTATGATATAACCTCTTGTGAGGCTTCTGCGTCACCCCATGTTACTAGATGCATACAGCATCCGGCTCTCTCCGGGAAGTGATCCACCAGGACTCTTTTTCTATTTTTCTTGCAGGGAAGACTGAGCTCAACCTAGACTGAATCCGTCACTCTTGGAAAAGAAGGATAAAGGATGCCAGGTAGAGTGCTTATGCCCGGGCCTCAAAGAGGCTAGGTGGGGAGAAAGCGGCCGTTGCACTGCTAGGAGTGTAATTTCATCTATCCATCTTTTCCTTGCGGATTAGCTATTCCTTTCCTTGAGGAACTGGTTAAAGAGCTTTGGCAAGAGCAGCTTCAACTTTGGCTTTGACAAGATTTATAGAACCTGATGCCATGGAGGGCAATGGTTGAGCTTTATTCGCTCCCGGAGGAAAGGCTTACCATTGATCAAAGAAGGAAAGTTAAACCAACTCAGCCTTCTTCTGGAAATGACGAATGGAAGGATGGCCTATATAGCTAGCTGCTATTTCCTACTCATAAACCCCGCCTATCGGCTAAGCCGCCTATCCCTCATAGATAATAGATTAGTTGGCCTACCCGCCGGCCAATAAATACGGATGTTCGGACAGATGAGAAAGATTACCTGCCTCCCCTTTTGCAATTGGTATGTTTCCCATTCCCTATTCGTCCTGGTCCTTCTTCCTGGTTCCTTTGATTTGATAAGTCCAGTCGACGGGAAAGAATCCATGTTCAAGTCTTATTACCGAGTGCGAGCTGCTTTCTGTGTAAGGTTCGATTACGGGAAGGAAATAGAGGTCACAAGGTAAGGGACCGCTTTCCTTTTATGCTTCCCTACGTGGAAAATCAATCAAACCAGTTCTCCCTCGACCTGCAGGTCTTCGAAATGGTTCTTGTTTATGCTCGTATAGCATAAAAATGATTCATTGGGAGGGCCATGGGAAATCCACTTCGTACCTTCGTATCTATAATCTAAACACTTCTCACCTATGTGCCTTCTTTACTTCCCGGCTCTTGCAAGAGCCACAGTGACTGCAACAAGAGGAAAGCCACCTCACCTTAATCAGTCAAGCAAGCTATTTGAATAGGGATTATGAACAGGCCCTTACCTTGGCCTTAGCCGTTCGATTGATTGTTCTAAAGTCGAAGTCGTTTCGTTAAGTCGAATTGAAAGGTAAGTTTTGTCAGTGATTAAATGGAAAGGGGGAGCGGTTCGGTCCTACTCTTGAACTTTTAGGCTAATTAAATGAAAAGCCGAAACAAAGGCCAAATATCGGCATGTAACTGAGAAAGATGGGATTCGGTCAACAAAGGAAATTAAAACACTCCCTTCTTTCTATCGACAATGATGAAAACCAGAAAGTCAAGCCTTTCACTTCATTGTTCAAGCTCTTGAACATGGGTTGAGTTCATACATTATGAATGCTTTCCTATTCAAGACATACTACCAATTCCTTTGAAGCTACTACCACTACCGAAGCTGGCTTGCTTCTTTTGCTTACCGGTTGGTTGGGGTTTTGAAACCAGAGAAAGAAGATCCGGTTGGGCTTTCTAGCGATGGGAGATTAGTCACCGGAAGACTTGCTGGCTAGCTCGTGCAATCAACGATAAATTCCGTCGCCTTAGTAAGCTAGCTTTGGTTGCTAAGCAAGCCTGGTTCTCCGGGCACTACGGTAGCACGTGGATCGATCATGACGAGAATGGACTTATCCGTAATGTAATGTAATAGAGGAGTCACAGTCCAGTTCCCCCTCCCTTCTCGACCAGACGAAGGAGATATGAATTCCATTCAGGCGGGTAAGGGCTTGGCTTGACCCTGTGTCCTCTCCTGGTCGGGTCGGAGGCGAAGACTGGCAAAGTTCATCATTCAGCGGTGGGGTCTTCATAGAAAAGAAGGCCTCGCCCAACGAATGGCAGATTTGGATGGAGTCTCGCTCATAGATAGAGGAAGAGTACGCGCGCTAGCGCGCTACGGCTTACGAAGTTGATCGGATCAGATAGCCCTTCGGGCAACCAACCAAACCCGCCACATCCAATTCCGATCAACAACTTGGAGGTATGGCTGAGTGGCTGAAGGCATTGGTTTGCTAAATCGACATACAAGAAGATTGTATCATGGGTTCGAATCCCATTTCCTCCGGCACGGAAGTGGAACGGGCGGGCGAAATGACGTGAGAGAAAGAACCTCTTGGTGGAGTCCCTAGGAGGACAGAATAGCACTACTTAGTGACTAGGAGCGGAGAGCCCGTTGCGCGTTGTTTTTGTTTGACCGGCCTATCTTCTTTCTATAAGCAAGCTCCCTCCGGCCGTCCAGCCCCTGGACGGCTCTCGGTTCTTGAGCATGTTGGGAGATTAGGCGGCAGTTGAAAGAGCTGCTCGAAAGCTTGACGAACAAGCTAAAAAAGCCCTAACTATTTGATTAGTAAAGGGCTTTTCCCTTACTAGTCAAGGGGCGCTATTCGATGAATCAAACAGACTTTAGGAAAGTGGTTCAGGTAGCTCAGCTGGTTAGAGCAAAGGACTGAAAATCCTTGTGTCAGTGGTTCGAATCCACTTCTAAGCGGGCGAAGGGTCCAAAGGAAAGGTAGCCGGGAGCGAGACGGATTTGGAAATTCAAGTGAAAGAGGAAGCCAAAAAATGGGAGCGCTCTTGCACTATGGTGGATCTATATGCTTCGGAGGGTGAAACGAGGTGTAGCGCAGTCTGGTCAGCGCATCTGTTTTGGGTACAGAGGGCCATAGGTTCGAATCCTGTCACCTTGATGTGATGGGCCGAAGTGCCAGCCCAGCCCGTCGCCAGTCGGCGGGCGAAAAGCGCACATAACAGATAGAATCCTAAAATGAAATCTCCTATTCGAGCTGTGAAGCGGCTTATTTCGATATTTTCCATTTTCCGTAGATTCATTCTTGTATTTTTTCCCCTGCTCTGTAGGAATTTACATATAATTTCGATTTCGAATCATCGTTGATGATGATTTTTTTTTGATCACTGCCTAGGCCGAGGCCCTGTTCTGCTTACTACAATTAGTGTAGCACCTTTTATTTTTTCAGGGCTTACTTCGGAGAGTACCGCTGATATTGTTTGAGTATAATCCTGGTATCTTTCTACAATCGTGTTTGTGGCTCCTCTTGCTGCGGAGCCTCTGTGCTGTTGGTTTTCCCCTGCCGGGTAACGGGTCCTTGAATATTCTCAGGTTCCGATTGTCGACAAAAAAACCAGCTAAGTGATTTTTTCCTTCCTCCAGTAGGTTAGGCAATAAGTTTTGCAAAGTCCAACAGGCATTACTAGCATGCCCGTGGTACCTGTGGAATCAACTGTATGCGTTTCGGTGAAAGTTCGTGGGTTTGGTGTAGTGAAAGAGAACAAGTAGCTTCAGTTTCTGAACAGGGCAAGCATACCTAGGAAATCGAGATTGGGATCCCATTGATCCAGCGGAAGCAACGGCTAGGGCATGGACAATAACAGATCCTTTTCCATAGCCGGGGCCCGCGAGCTTTTAAGTAAGGTAAATTCATCGTTTTTCGCTCGTCTTTCATGCGTGCCTGTATGAATTGCATAAGTAATTTTGTTTTGGCGGTGGAGAAGTACAGAAGTGAACAGTGTGTTAGTATTTAGTTGTGCGAAGCCTTGTTGACAAGACTTACTCAACTCACTGCTTTCACCTGCTTCCGGTGACAACTACCATTCTCTTATGAATGGGAGGGTAGAGTACCAAGACATAGGGGTTGGCCAGCGAAGGCGGTTTATTGAGTACCAGATATACGTATTTCGAATTCTTTTCATGGCAGTTCAAAGAAAGGCACGAGAGATAAGGAAAACTTAAAAGCTTCTCAAACCAGAGTAGCAATTCGATCAATCGCTATCAATGCCCGGAGAAAATGGGAAAACCTTTTCCGAGAAGAGTAAAGCGAGGGATAGGATAGATGAATAGGTTGAAGCCTTTATCCGCTTGGAGGGATGAATTTACAATTTCTAAGGCTTCGTTTTTCTCCGGCAAGCTGATAGGGCTTGGAGTTCAGATTGATGCCTTAGTCCACTCCGAGATAGAAAAATACCAATAATAGAAAAAGATATGCTCTTTAACTCCAAGAGTAGTAAGTTACATCCTTCTAAGGTCAGGGGCTTTTGGGATTTTTAATATATCATCTTCCACGAATAAGGTTCTTTCAACCGATAGATGATATATTTCAAAAGCCTTTATTCTCCTGTTTCAAATGCTCGACTCGTTCCCAAATCAACTACTGAATTAGCTTTCCCCGCTTGAAGTCGATAACTGGGAGTAGTCCACTGCTTTCTAATCCGATCTAGGTGGTCCCTCATCGAGGAAAGTAGCATTCGATGAAACTTCTTCTCGCCTTCGAGCAGCATATGACATAAGATCCCCCTTTCAGTGCACACCTCTAAGCTCTCTCCCCAATCTATTTTTGAAGGTTTAGTTTCCATTACGAAGTATACGTATACGGATCAACTGCTCCCGGCTCGGACAGGTTCATGTTTGATCTCAACGTCCTTGCTCCAAGATCTCAGTTTGGTTTCGCCAGATACCTCTTTATCTTAACGAAAAAGAGCTTTTGTCGGGTCAGGTCCCCACCCGAACTGTCCATACCTATCCTCTGGAGTCGGCTCTTCCATAAAGAGCAGAGTAGACAGTACACGTAATGGTCCGCCAGGAGCGAAGAATAGCTCAGCGACCGGATAAACCTTGATGAGAATACCAACCCTCTCCCTTTGTCATTTACGGAAGCAGGAAGAGAAAGGAATAGCCCTGCCCACCTTATGAAAGAAGCCTCACCGTCAGTCTTTGCTCTATCTGGATCAGTAAGTCAGTCAGTCTCTCCCAGTAGTGGAGTAGTCCCACCCAGTAATAGCATAGTGAAAGTAGGGCTGCTTTAGCCTTTTACAGATCCATTCCAAATCGAATGTAGCCTTCCAAGGCGAGGCCACCCTATATCTATTCAGGTGTGGAGTGGGAGAGGAGAGAGGGGATGAGGGCTCCTTTCGCATTTTTCGCAGGTTTACAAGTAGTGATTGAGATTGCATTGGATCGGACAGCTTTTAGTTATTCTTCTGCCTGCAAGCTCTCAACATATGTGAACTCTTTCGACTCTTCATGGTTTGCTGTGAAAAAGAATAGGTTGTTCTCAGGTGTAAAGGAAGAGCTGCTAGTAATAAGTGAAAGAACAAGCAAGGGATTGAGCGCGAAAAAGTGTTCTTGCTCCTGTACTTCTTTCTCTTAGCCTTCCTTGAAGCATTCGGAGAAAGAGAATGCGAATACGGGGTTCTAGTCGCATTGGTTCAGGACTTAGTCTTAGTAGCAGGACTATGGTTGACTTGATCATTTCCACCGTAATTCCACTGTCCATTCAAGAGAAGTATCAACAAATGATCCCGGTGCATTTGACTTTTGAATCTGTCTTTGCTTTTTCGGGCATTCAGCTTTTGTTTTGATCTCTATCTCAGGCAAGTAGGGCATGAAAGTAAGAAAGAAGGGAAAGGACTGAATCCGCTGCTATTGGTCTACCGCGTAAGGATTTTCACTCTCCAAGCAAGCCAGGTACGCAACTGACTCTTATCCATGCGAGACAGAAAGCAAGTCTTCTTACCGCTCCTTGGGTCCATTCCAACGGGCGTAGCGCTTGAGAAGGTGCGAAGCCGCCCATGCTCCTCTTGCTTCTGGAAAGAGAGGCAGTCCCTATATTACCGCATAGTGGGAACGTGGGATGCTTTTCTATTCCTTGCATCTCTAGTGCAAAGAAAAAGAGTTTCCTTCCTAATCTAATGGTTTTGTTAACCAAAGCGCTAACCTCTTCCTATAGTAATAGTCATCTTCAAGCTCTTGCACAAGGGGCAGATACTTCCCATTCCTACTAAACCGAATCAAGGAAATAGGAGTCAGCCACGGAAGACTTTACCGAATCCCCTTCCCTTGGTGAGAAAGTCTTACGGCTGTTTGGGATTGATCAGCAAGGGCTTTCAAGTCGTTTACTTGCTTGCTTAGCTCGAAAAAGATAGCTATTCAAAGCATCGAGAGGTCAATCACTTTCTTTGGATTCTCTAACATCGTATTCGTACTAACTAATCCCGACAAGAACCTAGCCCTTCTTTTCCGGGGAGAAGAAGGGGTTGGTAAATAGAATATCTGCCCATAAGACAACTCTTCTATTTACAGGAGTGCTTACTTCACGCTCTACTTACTTCATGCTTTCTTTACTTCTCTTCTTTCCCTCACTGCGCTCGGTCAACGGTATACCTTATACAGTCAAGTAACCCTTTAGTCCCGGTCGGTATCGTCGTCCAATCCATGCTTCGTTCCAGTCTCGGGCCTCAGTCTCCAATCCTATCTTTCGTGAGCAGTGAGGAATAGGATCACTTTTCCTTTCAGTCTCGAAGCAAGCTGTGTGTGGTAGAATCCCTTTCTTTCTTAAACTAGTCCATTAGTTGGTCTATAATCTCCTTCGTGCCGTCAGTAAGATTGAAAACCCTCACTCCGTTCAGAATAAAGAAATGGAATGAAGGACCTTTCCATTCAGATAGTTCGTTTAGAAATAGTACTTCTAAGTAGTAGCTCGCCGTCTCAGACGTATGGGTCACGAACGGTCTAACACAAGGAAAAAGAAGAGAGGGTTCGGGGGGTTTATCCCCGAGCTGTTTCGATTTTTCCCATAGAGAAGCAGATTTGTTAGCCTGATAGATAGAGGCCTTCCTTCGTAGATTTAGTAGTACCCCTACCTAGTCTTGGCAGCCTTTCGGGCTTACCTATACTAGGGCCTCTACCCATCGTCGGCATGCTCACCTGCCACTCTCTTCCCAACTCGATCGTCAATAAGGGCTAGCGAGTGCTTAAAGCATTGAAAATTTTTATCCTTTTTAGGATCTGAAACCTTCGGGAAGGAGCCGCCGTTCATTTTGGGATTCTGGCTCCTTGAAATGGTTCAACGCTCAACCTCTCGCTCGATCTGTCATTTTTATTCTATTGTCGACAGATAATTTATTTCATAAAAAACCCGGGTTGACGACGCCCTCTCAACTCCTCTTTTTCCTTACTTTTGACTCTAGGGAGCAAAAGATCATCGGTTTGTGTCTAAAAAAGGAAAGGATAAGCTCTCATGAACTCTGGAACTGGTTGTGATTCTAAAGTAAAACAGCTAATCTTATAATTAGCCTACGTGCCTTTTTCGAGCAGTTCGTTCGTACTCAAAAATCTATCCCGAGTCTTCAGGTCATAGGTTAAAGTATTCATTCTACTCGGAAAATATGTATGCCTAATGAAGTAGGTCGTGTCGTTTAATTATTTTTAGACAAACATGGTTTGATTACTCGAAACCGTCTGGGAAAATGACTACCTGTCATCGTAGTGCTCGACCAGAGCTTTCTCCTCAAAGTAGGAAATAGGCATGCTCTTCTCCACGCCCACCGTTTAGGATATTAGCTCGTTATAAAGATATAGTGATAGGGCGGGCTTTAAATGAAAATCCTCGTCGATTTTGAAGCCGGCAATACTGTTACCACTGAAACGATGCCTTCTAAGTAGCTAGGAATCTTCCCTAAGTTAATCACATGAAAACCATGTTTTCGCTTCTTCCTTGCCTTTTTAAGATTAGTAAGTGTGCGAAGGTAATCATCCTACTATACCGATGGGATCATAGCTAGAAGAAGGAAGCACACCAGATAAAGGACAACGTGTACCTCTCTCGATTGAACACAGACCTGACGTCTATGGCAGATGTCTTACTTATCCAATTTTTTGGGAAAAAAGAAAGCAAAACAAAAGTAGCTACTTTTACTGCATAGACTTTTACTGTAGTAAGGATAAGGAGTGGCATCACGCTCAGGAAAGGATTTCAACCTTCCCTTTCCCGAAAGAAAGAGTTAGATCCTCTTTGAGATGAAATGCGGCAATGTCCTATAATCAAACCAGGCGCAAGGTCAATGATTTAGCTCAAGGCTTAAGGCATAAAGGCTATTCTTCCTTCTTCTTGATAGCATTGGTCTCGCCCTCGCTCTAAAGGGGCAGCTTGATGGCAGCTATCCTGCTCTGTCTGAGAGAAATGGAATGGAATTGGTGTGGTTCGCTAGCTCTTTCTTTTGAGACGAATTCATTCCGAATAAAGGAAGGCCGTCGTGATAAAGAAAGGCTTGCCTTATTTCCAGGGAAGAGAAAGAGGAAAGAGAAAATGGGCCAAATCGCCTTATAGAGAAGAAACTCTTAGGGAATCGATCTAGACTAGATGAGATGCCGGTGCCATTCAACTAGCTGCCAGAACGAGTTCAAGAGATGAGGATCCAGGTAGTGAAGTCACCCTCGGGGGAAGAATCATTCCATTCACTTGTTCAACTGCTAAGAAGAGTAGCTTTTTTCTTGCTTGAATGTGGCACAAAAAGAAGAAGAGGCGAAGGAACGTCTAGTTTCGTACCCAACAGCTTAAAATGATGTCATATTCTACTTTTTATTTACTCACCCATGACTTACTAACCAACAACAGATCTTCTTTCTACCGAAACAAGGGATCCTGATCCTTCCGCGTCCAAAGAAGCAACATCTGAATTATGCGCTCTTTCATCCGTCGAATCAAAGGAATAGACTTTTGATAGTTCCACAGGTAAGTAATATTGAACAGAAGTTTCCACTGGAAAAAAGCAACTGGAGCACCTGAATCTGCAGAGGCATCCAAAGACGCATTAGCAGATACATCCAAACAAAAAGAAGCTTTAGAAGATGGGGCTTATTTCATCTATTAACCAGAAAGGGAAGAATAGAACCTCGATCCGTGTAGGAAAAGTATAGAGGGAAAGAAGTAGGCACTTGTGAATGAAGGACGAGAGCCGAAAGAAAAGAATCCCCGTTGCACCTATTCTCCGCAACCGTCGGTTCAGATCTATCTCGGGTACGGTCACTGCACCCCAATCTCTGCCTCGGTTGGTGCACCTATGGTTCTTAAGGTTGTTGATGCCAAGAAAGATAAAGAAAATAAGAATATTTCTCCTCTAGTTGCGAAGGATATTGCTTACTACAGATTCGAGTGAAATGGCTGGTGGTAATGATGCGTGGTGAGGTCGCTGCTATCGAATGGTGGGTGCGTGTAGAATGATATTGATTCGAGCTCCATTTCCCTCTCGGTACTTAGATCTTCCTCTAAAACTTCTCCCATTCCTCTTTCCTTTGTTCCGCTGACTACATTGATTGGATACCGCTGGGACTGCCTACGCAGAAAGTATACCGATTATCTCATAAAGCCATTGAATTGCTCTTGGTTGTCCTACCCATTTGTTAGATCTTATTCCCACCTTGTTTTATTGCTCTTTCTCGATGGTATTCCGGGGCGCTATACCTCGGAAAGTATGAAGCCAAGGAAGTAATCAGATACATATCGACTTCTTTCTGATGGATCAAGAATAGATAGTTGTCTCATCAATAGTCAAAGTCAACGCACTTCCAACCAATTCGAACTACTTGGATTCCTGAGCGACTTGCTAAGTTGTACGTGGATGAGATTGTGAGGCCGCATGGCGTACCTATAAGCATAGTATCTGACCGATATGCTAGGTTTACTTCGCGATTTTGGAGTGGATTTCAACAAGCCATGGGAACTAAGCTACACTTTAGTACTGCCTTCCACCCACAAACAGATGGACAATCTGAGCGAGTTATACAAACATTAGAGGATATGCTAATAGCTTGTTTAATGGTTTTCCAGGTAGTTGGGATGCTTACCTACCACTTGCAGAGTTTGCCTACAATAATAGCTTTAAGGCCAGTATTGGTATGGCTCCCTTTGGTCTCGCATGAATTACATCCATCCCTGGGATGAGCTTGAGAAAGGCTTTTCAAAAACTCTTTTCTTTCTCTCATTAAAGAATGGGTTTCCCATACAAGAAAACAAGGGACGAGTCTGGTGAGAGAGGTGACTCCTTGCCGATGCGAAAGCTATGATTCCAGCTTCTTTTGGATATTGAAAAGACTTTAAAAGTCCCTATCTATATATAATTCTTCCTGCAATCCCACTATTGACGAAAAGATGATTTAAACTTTCTGTAGAATGAGATATACAAGAGGAAAATCTACTCGAAAGCCGCCCCCTTAAAGGATGCAACCAAATTCCCTATAGAAAGAAAGTGATTTTTGTTCCAGATAGCTTAAAGAGATCATTATTAGAAAGCCCCCAAACTGCTCTCTCTTATTTGTTTGTTTTACGAATGCTACTCTCTACTATAGAAGTGAGGTTTCGGAAGAAACTCTCTATTATAAAGAAAGACTTCATTAATGGTTGGGAACGAACTTGGGTGGTTGAATCAATGAGAGGCATGTCCCCAATGCCAGAAGTCCCCCATCACCAATCAAATTAGGGATTTTGCAACTGCACAAATGCTAGCCCAGGCGCGCGTTAGTGCCCAGTTTTAGGAAGAGCATCCCATAAGTGCGTAGAGGCAAGAACCCTCTCTTTGAAGAATTCCGATCAGAGATTATTGTGTTTCAGAATATTCCACGCTATCTTCATTCTGAAAGCCTTTGCATGAACTCCCCGCCCTCAAAAGTAGAAAGGCATCAGACCTTCTTTCTTCCTTAAGACCTTGCGACTGAGGATCATCAACCGTCACAGACTCTAAAGCGGGATCAGAAGCAAGCGGTCCTGGATAAAATACAGTATATATAGCAGGACTTTCTTTTCTCAGATGGCGGATAGATATAGAGAAAAGTATGCTTTTCGAGCTGAATCCGAAATAGGTGCAGCAGATAGAAGAAAAGAGGTCCTGACTTTCTTTTTCAATAACAAAGGAACGTAGTCTTACTCTTCAATCAAATGGGGTAGACCTGGGGAAGCTCTTTCAAAGTCTTAAGTATATGAATCCGCAGAAGGAAAGAAAGACCTTTTCCTAGATAAGTAAGCAGATATACCTATGGCTGGAAAGATAGCGAGCGCTATTCTCAACTCAGTCTCTCAAAGGCCCCAGCTCATCGTAACCCTAAAACACGGCGTTAGCGGGGTTGAGCTCCTCCTGCATAAGTACAACAAACATAGGACAGCCGAGAACGATGACCCTTCCCCAAGCAAGCCTGACGCCTAAGTTGGACCTTCTCTTTCTGCTGCTTGCCACTCCGAAGAAAAGGAATAAAAACCTCCGATTGATTGAGTCGGTGGGCAAGTGAGCTGATCTCGCCTTTGTTGATCCGCTTGAAGAGAGTTCTCACGATCGCGATGTAGCAGGGTCTGTCTGCTCCAGTCTATGACCTACCGTTTGCTTTGCTAAGCAGTATGCCTGGGATAAAAAAGACAGGTGGCATAGGTATCCCTACCAATAGGACTGGACACCCTATCTCGTCCTTAACTCATTGCGACACTGTGAGATCCTATGGTCATGACTTAGTCCGAAGGGCTATAGGGCTTTTGGGCATTATTAAGAAATGTGATTCTCCACCTATTTTCATTCTGTCTTTACTCCCCTTCTGCGCTATCAAATATTCATATCCCTTTTAAATGAAAAGGCGGGACGGGAAAGCAGCAGCTTCTTATAACTCTTTAAGACAGGTAAGAACATAGCTTCCTCTCTCTCCACAAGGAAGAGTAGTTTGTTTACTGAATGCCATGCTGCTGGTACTGGTATTCTACTAGAGCTGGTATTCGTACTCTTTGACTGACTGACTAAAGGCACTGAATGATGCTGAATGAAGGCCTGATTGAGGGACTGAAGGAAGGACTTTCTATCACTGTATCGCCGTATCGCCTATGCCTTTCTCGGGTGGGATTGAACGACTTTTAGGAACAGAACAGCAGCACTGATTGGCTTACTTGCTTGCTAGAACCGTACTTTTATTATTATTACTGAAACCACCGTACCGTATACAACCCCCCACCCCCCAGCAGAACCTTATTTATACCATTCCAACCCCGAAAGGGGAAAGAGCAAGAACAGCACTTGTTGTATCCTTCGCCCTTTACGGCCAGTAAACCCCTCACTGACTTGCTTAGCTCCGCTCGGACCCTTTCTCGTGCTAGTAGCAGTGGTAGTCTCAGTTCTTTCTTTGCAAGAATAGGGCGTGAAATAGGAATTGCACCAATAGGTTGTCACCAGTCGATATCCCGCTTCTCTTGGAGGAAGGACGAAGTCATTTCTTATATAAAGAAAGATGTGGACTGGAGAGTTGGGATTGAGGTCAATATGCTTAACACATCGTAGTTGGACAGCAACTCGAAGGGAGGAGGAAAAGTCTCTTAGGTGTCGGCATCACACATATAGCATGTGTGCCGTGAGTGAGAGGTCAATCACTCTCAGCTCTTCTTTCGAAATTTTCGAACATGATGAAGAGCTCTTATCGGCTTGAGGCATCTTTTCAAGCTGAGTAGAAATTTCATAAGAGAAGAAAGATCTCCGCGTAGAAAAGAAAGGAGAAATCGTTTTGATTCGAGGCGGATCCCTTTTTTGTTTGCCTGAGTAAACAAAAAAGCTTTCTCGTTATTGTTGGTTA
>Ga0157362_1000105_pt1 | contig 23493 bp, 23 predicted proteins | sample AttlaeALBM3_FD_111480 | JGI IMG/M metagenome (GOLD analysis project Ga0157362, IMG submission 111480) | Fungus gardens microbial communities from leaf cutter ant in Ribeirão Preto, State of São Paulo, Brazil - Atta laevigata ALBM3 | ecosystem: Host-associated > Fungi > Mycelium > Unclassified ... | reverse complement strand
TAAGATCACTCAGAGGCGATAGACCCTTAAGCTAATGTAGAGATCCTGAAGCTAGTGTGAGATTCAACTGAGGTATATCTACAACAGAAGACCAGTATTTATACTACTAGACAGTCTAGGCACCGTTCTCATGGTACCTGACATATATTCCCACAGAGTCCAATATTAGATTTACAGGCTCACACAGTATGACACAGAAGAGAAGGAAGGCAGACAGTGGGAAGGCGATCGGAGAGACGATGGCTCTTAGATGGGAACCTACTCACGTCACTAAGCCCAACCCTAGGGTAGTCCTCTTACAGGTGCTTTGATACTTTAAATAGTTCAGAAATGCAAAGTTTAGACAGTGACAAAAGATGTTGTTAAGTCTGAGGTCTAATCCTCAGACTATGAGTCCTTATATACATAAAAGTGATAGTCTGTGCACTAGGATAGATCATCACATGCTACTATCTATTGTTCTATATATAGTAGTGCCTTTGTGCTAGGAATAGTGATAACTTAACCATATGAAGGCTGTCCTTTGTTCTAAGAAAAGGACAGATGACTATCTATAGGTAATTAATAAAGTCCATGTGCAAACATTGAGGCCTTCATATCTCCACTGATACTGATTGCCTTGAGGTTGTTCTAGGTTTATTCTGAGCAGTATGAAGAGAGCTTCTTCTGAGCCTAGAACCAAAGCTTAGATCATGGCAGTTTCTGAGATATTGGTGATTTAATAAATGGTACCATGGTGGTTACCATTTGATCTGCCTAATATCTCAGCCAATACTGATCACTTCAAGACGTGGCTGGTATCTATTAAAAGGTCTTTTCAAGGGCTTTCCATAGCAGTTGAGACTGTGAGAATCGTTGAAGAATTGATGGAGATATGGCCGAATGAAGTTTGTGACAGTGCACAGACCATGTAGTAATTGTATAAGTAGTGTAGAAAATCTAACGGGAACTCTATCGAGTTCTCTTTGTCAATTGCTGAACAAAGAGCAGTTGGCTTTATTCCAGCTTGGAGTTTAGCAACCTTACAGGTTGATCCTGAAACAATATTAGAATGACAAGTAAGGCATGCCTTTTGGAGAGAGGTCAAAAGATTGTGCACGTATAGGGACGAATTGACATACAGGTGCTAGTCCAAGTGCAGGGAACAGCAGTAAGAAAATGACAACAAAGGCCGTTTGACAAACCTTCAGTTTTGATTGAAAGATGTGTTAGAAGGATGGAGAGCAGCAATTACAGTGGGGACAAATGATGGTCCACTCACCAGGTTATCTAACAGATATTGATAGACAGCCTGATAGGGAAGAGAGATCTTGAGAGGTTCTGTGATGTGGCAGTTGAGATGAAGAAGCAAGCACACTTATGTAAGCATAGCTCGTGTATTTTTATTTTAATTTTTTTAAATCATTAATTTATTACACGGGGCACAGTGGCAGACCATGGCAAGTACATAGTACCTACTTAAATATATAGAAAAGGGGAAGTAACAAGAAAGGAAAAGAAAGGCAAATAATATCTCAACCATTGTCAAAACTGAATGCACTAGGATTGTCCACAAGGAAGTGGATGAAGCTGTTTATGATGATGTTGCATAGACGTGTGGATGGATCATGTGTCTCACATTCCATGATAATATGTTCTTGTGTTTGAACTTCAGCTTCCCCACATGGGCAGCTGATGGAGAGGTGAGGGAGGAATCTTTGTCTGTACTCTTCAATGGGAGCATAGCTGGTAGTCATGCGAGTGAAACGGGTGCAAAGCGAGTTGGTGAAGCCTATAAAAGGAAGCTATGAACCACCCTTAGTATATGTCAGTTTGATCACTTTTTGATTTTTGTCTTCGAAGTCGAGGAAGCATTGTCCTCTTTTAGGATTGGACATGAAGGAGTCTTGCCATTCAGAGAGAATGTTATCACATTCTTTCTTCCTGTTGAATAGGTGCGATTCTTTGCTGGGAAAGATGGTGGCACAGTTATCAGCTTTGACCTAATCGTCTATGAGTTTATGTTTGGGCCACTTGGCTTTACTAGGGCAGAACCAAAATTGAATTTTGTTTCTGCCATCTTTTCTGAAGAAGGAGTCTATTGCTGAAGTAACTGGGATGAACATGTTTTGAAGAGGGTCGGTTTTAGATTCGAAGACTTTCTTTGCTGCAGCAATAGAGTCGGTGATGATGATGATGTTGTGGATGTTTTCCTCCTCCATGGCAGGTATTAGGCCTAAGCATATAGCCATGAGTTCAGCTTCTATTGAAGTAATGTTTATCAAGTTGGCTTGTAAATGTCAGACGATGGAGTTGTTAGACCAGATGTGTGTGACTACAGTGGCTACTTGCGATTTCTTAATGCCTCCATCTGCTATGATGGCAATGTTGTGGGGTGCTGTTTGGGATGATCTGAAGGCCTGATCAAGGTTTCGTAGATGGTGGAAGAGATCTTCATCAGAGGAAGAGGAAGGAGAATGAAAACTAAATCTATTAGGGAAATGATCGACTACTCTTGAACCTGGAGAAAAAAGGGGAAAAAAAGGGTTGAAACATTCTCTGACACTATTGAGACATTTGTTGACATCCTTGATAGGACTTTTGAGGTTAAACCACTGCTTGTCAGTGAGTTTGGAGGTCATGGTTTTGTGTGGAGGGTGATTTTTCACATGTTGTGGATCAAGAAGCGAATTGATAGCATGCGTGGATGGAATGGAGCCATATCTGAGGTGGTGTCTTCCATTGAGTTTGCACATGTGGAGAGTGATTGGTATGAGGCCTGCAATAGCTTCAATACCATTGGAGGGAGATGTTCAAAAAGCGCCAGTGATCCAAAGAGCTGCCTTGTGTTGCATTTTTTTTAATTTGTTAATATTTTTGACGATCAGGGCGCCTTTGAAGAACCAGAGATTAAATCTGTACAGTGCAATGGGTAAGATGCAAGTCCTGTATAGGAGTTGTTTTTGCATGGGGAGTATGCCACGTAAGGAGTTGTCTAGTATTTTCATGGCACTAAGAGTGGAAAGACATTTAGTGGCATAGAAGTGGGTGTGGTAATGAAAGTTAAGTTTAGGTATCTCCAGATGGGTTTAGGATTGATGATGGGACCTCCTATGGATGTTAGGTTGATGGAGGGGTTGGGGGGGTGCCGTGCTCTCATGAAGTGAAAAACTTCAGTTTTGTTGTGTTCTATAATGAGGCCGGCGTTGATAAGGATTTTTGATATGATGTTGTAACTACATAATAAAAAGGAGTTAGAAAGGGAATAGCTCTTCTCCTGAGAAATCAAAAGTCCATCATCAACAAATAAGAGAATGTCTGTAGGAATTTCTTTATTGAGGTTTTTAATTCTTTTTTTGAATGTTTTTATGATTGGGGCTAGATATAAGGCTGATAGGATGGGAGAGAGGGCAGAGCCTTGACCAACGCCGACATTTACATTAAAGGGAGGGGACGTGAAAGAGTTCCATGAGTATGAGGTAGAGCGATTTGAGTGATAACTGTTGAAAAATCGAACAATATTAGTATTAAGACTAGCTTTTTTTAGACATAGTAAGAGGAATTGGTGGTTAAGGGAAGGGAAGAATTGAGCAATATCAAAGGTGAGAACGCTCGTATGGCACTGTCTGAGCCAGCTAGCCCTGATAAGATAAGTGAGGTATATTTCCGCATTTGTTGTAGATCGTTGCCGAATACCCCCAAATTGGTGAAAGTCAAGGAAGCTGTTGGCTAACAAGTGGAATTGAAGCCTATTGCTGATGGCTTTCTTAATGAGTTTTCCCATGGTGTTGAGTAGGACGATGGGTCAGAATGATTTGGGGGAGTTGTAGTTGTTTTTGTTTGGTTTGAGTATAACTACTGTATTGGATGATTTGAAATGAGACAGCTAGAATTCTAAGTCAATACACGTGTTAGCAATTTGTATGATTTTTAGTAAGCATCTGTCATTTGTGATCAGTAATTTGAGGTGTCTCCAGGAAATATGGTCTGGACCAGGAGTCGACGACAATGAGCACTTAGCTATAGCGTCTTTGAATTCTTGTTTTGAGAAGAGAGGCCATAGAATTTGATTGGCTTATGGGGTTTTGTTTAGGAAAGATGCATTTATGGGTCTGTTTTCAGCTGAGTTATAAGACAAGTGTAGGGCATGCCACAAGTCTGGTAGGGTGTTGCATGATTGACCTTCATATAGGATGGATTCTATGGTCGGCAGATTTTTCTTCTTAACCCAATTCATAAGGTCCCATGGTCTTTTATTTGAGGAGGCGATTTCATAGATTTTGTTGTCAAAGAATTCTCTTTTTGCTATTTGGGTGTTTGACTTGAATTCTTGCCAATGTTCAATATCGCCTGTGTTGCGATACCTGTTTAGACTTTCAGTACACGCATGATTCCACCATTCTTTAGAATGTTTTGTTATGTGTTTCTTTTTGGCTTGGGAATACCATGCTTCGTTGAAGATGTTTGTTAGTTGTTGGACAATCTCTTCCAGGTTTTCTTTGGACGTGATGTTTGAGGTGTCAAGGGCAAGAGTGTTGTCAGTAATGGCTTTGATAAAGTTCTTTTCTTCCTCGCTATCTTTGCTTATGGACCAGAAAGAGTTGTCTATGTTAGTCTTGTTGATACCCACTTCAATGATAAGGGGAATGTGATCTGAGGGTCTGCGCAGTTCAAGTGGAGGGAGTGTTGGCCAAACCCTGAGTTGTTGGGGTTTATGAAAGCTAGGTCTATAACAGAATTAGTGTCTCGTGGATTATCTGCAAACCTTGTTGGACCTGGGTTAATGGGTGGTGAGAGGTCTAGACCTAGGCTTTCAGCTAGAGTGAATAGATCTTTGGTATGAACAGAATGATGAGGATAATTGGGATCCCAATCATTATCCCTTATGTTGAAATCACCTGTCATGACAACAGTATTGTTTAGGTCAATGATATTTTGATTGAGGAAGTGTAGGGCACTTTGGTTGTTGTCAGAGTAGACGTTTATGACGTAGTTGATGTGTTGGCTTGAATGGAAAGCTAGAACGTTGATGTCTCGGTGATTTATTATGTCGAGTCTGAGAGTGAATCTCATTTTCAGCAGCTTTTTGTTGACGTAAGTTGCCACTCGTGCATAGTTTTCTTGAGCTGGGTCCTGTCTGATAAATAGGGTCCAGTCGGGGTCATTAGGGGTGCCGTATATTGGATCTCCTGTAGGGTCAGTGTGACTCGGGACACGGCGAATGAGGGATTTGGGTGGTTCTTGAACTAGGATAATGTCCATGTTGTTTTTGCTGTTTTCTAATATGGTATTCATTCATGGCTCGTGTATTAACCTACAGTAATACATGGTACAATAATAATTTAATTTAACAGGATGGAATCTAGTAGTTAACTCCATCTCTTCAAACGGGTGGCTGAGTCTCCCAGCGGGACCACTTTCGCAAACAGGTCGCATATAACCTGTGATCCTGTCTCATCTCGAAGGAAAGTTGCAGTCGAATTATTCATCCGAAGGTACGAGAACCTTAAGTGTGGATCTGCTCTAGAAATGATACATCGTTGGAAAAGTGATTAGGGCTAGTTGTAGGTCCAGAAGGATTTCCAGCGAAATTTATGTACGGAAAGGACATCAAATGTACGGAGCACGAATCAAATCGAGGTGTTCGGTTGGCTTGACTGATAGATAATTAGAGCAGAGGGACAGACATAGAAAGCAGCAGGGTACCAGAGCATGATACTGAGGCAAAAGTTGATGGGAGAGGTGCCGTTTTCTGGAGACCAGCAGATGGAGTGACAATGTTGATACAAGTCCATGGCTCAGCAGACTCTCAAACACGTCTTCTCCAATAGCTACAGACCCGTCCTAATAGTAGTGGTGCCTCACAATTACACGTGATAGCATTTATGGGCCACAGGGAGACAGTATTTGAGAATCTCTCGAAGGATTTTAGGGCGGAGCCTGCGCATAGGCATGTACAAACTCGAAGTGCGCCCCAATCTTATCCAAAAAAAACTCCTTGCTACCCGAATATGGTATCTGTTTTTCCATAGCGTTGGATTTCCTCTCATGCTCTCCTATGTGGGTTTGAATCCTAGTGACTTGGAGGAATCAGCCGGGCTAGTGCTATGATAGCCTGATCGGATTCATTAACTCTTTTGTGCAGGTATATAGTCACTGGGCTGTCTGTCTAACCATCGCTGGTCACGTCTTGGTTGAAGCAGATCAACAAATCAACCAATTCTTGGATGGGACACTAACCCTGGTTCACGTAACCCCACAGAGAGAATCCTGTATTTATATACCGCAACAAGCAAGCAGGTGTTAAGACGTAGTGGGTGAGATACACGCATTACTGACTACACCAGAGCTTAGGGGAGATCAACCGGAGTTGTTCCGAGTTAGGTGTGAACGTGGTGGTGGAGTAGCTGGGTCCTCCGTGGGGCGATGTAGGTTGGAGATAGACGTGACCCCAGAGGTGGTCTCTTTCATCGTTGCCCAAATCCACGACACAAAAGTGATCCAGCGAGCATACCTACTACCCTTCTTTTCTACGCCAATTTAGCAGTTACAAATCCTGCACTTGCGGTTGATAGCTTGCAGTCGTGTTCTCCCAATTTATCGCTCGAACACCAGAGCTCGTGATGCTCGCGTGCAAGCTTATAGCTTGTCTATCTGTGCTTATATTCCTTTTGATTGAACAATCGTAGTGAGTGTCTTTAGAATCGCGGAAGTGGAAACATGTCTTGATAGACCGAGAAAACATAAACTTGAGTAGAGCAGCGAGTTCGTCCTACTCTCCTGTTCACATATCTGAACACCTTCAAGTATTTTGGCTGAGGACAGGACGCACCTTGTTTCCCTACTCCAGCAGGTTCCCTATCTCCTTTTCCTCTCGATCGAGTTCTTTCAACTACCTTTGTCAATGCATTCTGTCCACTCTTTGCCGAAGCTTGAGTTAGACAAGTCCAGGATTGTTAAGTTCATTTGGAACCTCTCTAGCCGATGACACATACAGATGTTTCCTGTTCTCGACTCGGACCCGAAACAGGGGCTCACTATCCTGACACATCCGTCCCTCATGCCTTGCGGCATAAGGTCAGAACCATGTCATAACCATCAGTGGAATCCCAGCGCTCATCTGTGAGATCTGCTATGTCACTTATTCTCAAACCAAAGGAATAGTATGCCAACGCTGTTCCATCTCATATAAATGCCATTGATGCTCTTGCTTGACCCAGAACTTGAGCGTGCAGATGGCCGGTATAGGCATCAAATGGACGCATTGTGTTTTCATGATGAGACCTAAGAGTAATGAGTCTTTCGCCGAGGGAATGGTCAATCACAGTAGGTGAGAGGGTAATTCCATCCACCTCGGACGTTGGAAACTTGAAAACGAATTGGCCAGTTTGTGCGTCCAAGACTCGGTGTGGTGGTCTCTGTCAGACCAGCATGCGAAGAGTTTCCCGTCGCGCGAGTACTCTAGTGAAGCCCCAGAGAAAAAGTCTGTCAGAGAAATGACGATTCTTCCAGTTGATCTTTACTTTATGGTCATGTGATCTCTTTCATTGTTGCCCAAGTACACGACACAAAGGGCTTGGTGTGTCGAATAAACATCCAATCTACCCTGCTTTCCTACGCTAATTTAGCAACTAACAATATTGATCGTGGCCGATGCGATGAAATGGCTCTCCCCTTGTGTTTCATACCGAGACTGGCAGGAATGTTTGCATTTTCTTTCCTTTCATGGTACTTGGATTGAGTAAAACAGGACATCAGGAAAGTGGTGAGAAGACAGAAGGCAATACCCACCCAAAGGCATGAGGTCTCCTGTGCTTTTCACAACGGATGCAGTAAGTTAACCAATTGTAACTGGAGACCATGTCAGCTGAAACAAAACGGCTGATGCAAGCCGGGGCACTTTTGAATTCGCCATGATATATCTGGACAATGATCAAACTCCCACCCGTTGTATTGGGTGAGGCAGTACCAGCTGATTCGGATGGTTTCACAGCTTTGTTCACCTGATAACATCATATCCACTTTCGCAACGCTGTTTCTTGCTCCCTCTACCCAAAGCTGAGTCAATGGCAAACCTAGGCGAAACTGCTACTATGGTACCGACTAACCGAATTGTCGGTGAGTATGATTCTGTCTCATCAGCTCAATCTACCGGTAGGCTTAACTGTATCTAGAATTTGTCGCCAAGCTCGATCATAAATTGCTAGAATCATTGATTGTCAAGTACTCTGACAAGGAGGATAGCTCTAGCCATCTCCAAGATACTGAAGTGAAACTCAAGAAAAACATCGAGGGAGAGCAGCATCTGAAGTTGACAAGAAAATGGTGAGTTGAATTCCCCATGCCTAGGCTGTGCTAAGCATTCGTACAATGTAGTATTCTCAAGCAAGAAATTGACCTGGATATTGAGATACACAGGAAGCATCCTCTGCGATGGAGGATCTCCAGTCTTGGACATTATACAAGGGACGATCCTCTGTGTAAAGCCACTGTCAAGTTCGACGATCTATGGGATCACCTGGTATCCGAAACACAAGAAGGAATCAAATGTAGGTTGATCTTTGCCTCGATCGCTCTAAGTGTGCTCAGGGTACTTCAGCCAATTTCAAGGTGGAATTCTCCAATGGGATTCGAGGATTACACTTCTGGATCGTCGCCGAGGTACGCTATCATGGTTGTTGTCAACATGTAGATTGCCTGCTCAAGTCCAAATGTAGGACCTGAGTGCCCTAGATGGACCAATCAAGAGAACGATGGAGGGCCTGAACAATTTCAGGCCTATTTTGCATCGCCTCGGTTCCGCAAATGATGTGGGTGGGATGTTCATTGACATTGGAATGGCTATTAGTGGGGTAAATCATTGTTGACTGGCACTACTATGCGCCATCTGACTCGAAGCAGCTGAATTATATAGCGAAATCAGTGTTTTTTTGCATCGATGTCATATACAAAGTTGGCTCCCTTTTCTATTTCCAACGTGAATGATACTTATAAATTTGGCAGAATTTCAAGGCTCAAGACGAATCTTACAGAGAAATGAAAAGAATGGCAGAAAGCATTGGAATCCTAACTTCCCAGATGCACCGGCTCAAGGAAGTCCCAAAATCAGATGAACTGAGTCTTACCATCCGTGGATTTCCTAGAATGGTGGAAGACGTGGTGGACCTCATTGAGCAGTGGCTGAAAAGTTGGTCAGGTGCGTATTCAGTTGGATGAGATGGATTGACAACTGAGTCATTGGTCGCAGCCAAATACCTCCTTGCTGCCCCTCATAAAGACAAAGCTATTGAATTACGGAAGAAGCTGGATGCTTTTGTGGGAAATTTCGACCGAGATATTCTTCTAGAGATCCGAGCAGAGCAAGGTATGATTTTATGCCTGATATTCATTGTACAGTCTGACTGATTTGTGGTCGTTGGGAACCACCATAGCAAAAGATACGAAGGCAGCCGCTGACAAGAAGGAGCTGGATGATATAGTGAGGGTCCTTGGGGAGAATCGGCTTTCCCTACGCAAATCATGTATGGAAGGCACCCGGACCACCATTTTACAAGAGATCGAAAATGAAATCAAAAACGTTGATGGCCCCAATGTGATTTGGATAAGGGGATCCCCTGGTGTCGGGAAATCTGCCTTGGCGGCTAGCATTGCCAATCGACTGGTGGACCAGAAGCGTCGTGTTATCTCATTCCGGTTCGACCGCACAGAATCTACCATCACCACGAGCGCCCTGTGGCGTGCTGTTGCCTGTGATCTTGCCCGTCTGTATCCCTCTCTTCGGCAACACTTAGCTCAAGAAAGTCAGGGACATAGCTCATCCGACATTGATCGGCTTTTCAAATCGCTCATCGAAGTACCATTATCCTCGCTGGTTGATGCCATTCCACATGAGGAGCTTCCAGTATTTGTGATAGATGCGTTGGACGAGTGTGGTGGCCTGAGGCACGACACATTAGGGAAGGAGGATTTCAGGGGTCTCTTGCATACGCTCAAGCGCTGGATTCAGGTTGATCACTTGAAGAAGCTCAAGCTGGTAATTACCAGCCGGCCAGAGGACCGTATCACCTTTCCCGATTCCATCAGCATCCACGATATTCCTTCTGGCCACGGGGTCAAGCCAGGAGACAGTGCATCAAATGACATCCATACCTTCCTCCAGTCACGACTCGACGACATGAAAATGGAACCTGCATGGATCACCGAGACTCTTGACTACTTGGTTCCCGGCGCTGCTGGTATGTTTATCTGGGCGACCACTGTCGCCAACTTCCTTGAAGATGGCCCCCAAGCACGGTTTCATATCCTCAAATCAAGGAAGGGAGGGGAAGACATAGAGGGGATGGACGATTTGTTTTCTCTGTATGCCACTGTTGTCAGGGCATCATTCGGACAGATTTCAAGGCGAGAGGTCCAAGGGATCGTCTCTGTCATGGGCGCCATGATATATGCCAAGCTGCCTCTTAGTGACAACGTGCTTGTGATGCTTCCTGGAGTCAAAATCGGAAACTCAGATGTAATGCCATTAATCCGAAAAGGTCTCGTGTCCGTCATTGGCTCTGGCCCTATCCTTCGTTTCCATCATAAGTCATTCGAAGACTATCTTCTCTCGCCCTCGTTTCTACAACAATTACCTGAGTTCTCCACTGTCCAGGATCGAGGACATCACGAACGTCAACTGGCTATGTTATGTTTGAAAGCCTTGATATCACCAAAGCTTCATTTCAATATGTGCAGCTTGGACTCTTCTGTCATAAAGAATGTCGATATTGAGGCTGATGTCATAGCCACGATCCCTCCTCTCATTTTATATTCATCTCAATTTTGGGTGGACCATCTTGTTCATACTCGGTCTGATGAGCCATCTGACCAGAAGCTGAAGGAGGGGGTCAAGTTTGTGATGTACGAGAAACTCCTCTTCTGGATAGAGACAATGAGCCTATTGGGAAAAGTGTATGATATACATTCGATCCTGAGAAGGGCTTTAGCATGGAAGGTGTGTTTCCAACTCATTTCTCTGCAACATATCTGATGTTTGCTGGCCAGCCCCTCACCCTTGATAATCTGCTGACAATATTTATCCGTGATGCATTCTGCTTCATTTCTGCGTTCATCACTCCAATCTCACAATCTGCCTCTCATGTGTACCTCTCAGCCCTGCCCTTCGCACCTGAGGATTCTCATGTTGCCAGAAAATTCTGCTCAAGATTTCCCAATACATTTGTGGTCACCTGAGGGAAGCCTAGTCAATGGCCAATGGCAGTCTTTACTGCAGAGCACCAGAAAAATTCTGTGCAGAAAATAGCTTTCTCACCAGACAAAAGCATATGTTTATACATATCAGAAAGTGGATTTTACTTCATGGGCACATTGAAAGATGCTATGTATATGTGATTCTGAAACAGGTCGTTGCATGTTAGACTCATCTCACGGTACACATGATGTTTGCTTTAGTCCTGCTGGGAAGCATATTCTACTCCAATACAGCTCTTGTGCAGTGGCTTGGGACATTGAGATGGGCAAAGAGCAGTTCCAAATTGAGGGCTCTGATTTTGCCTTTGTTCATCATGATGGAAAAGTTGTCTCAATGAAAAAAGATAGAAACTCAGACGACTTTGAAGATAAAGATACAAATTGGATTCTGGTCCAGTTCTGGAATGCTGGCAATGGCGAATTAATATCTAGCAGGACGTTGGAAGTGAATGATGTTTTTGATGCCTGATTTTCTCCTGATGGGCATTTTCTGGCCATACAAAAGAAATCAGAGAACGTTATTATGGAACTTGGAAGATAGCAAGGACTTCCAGCAATTCACATATTCTCATGGAGGATTTGAATTTCTCTGCTTTTCTCCAACCAGTGACACTTTGATGGTTGAAACCAACTCTGATTTTACTCACCAAACTATTTACCTTTGGAGATTGGACACACAAGAGATGGTATCCTTCAGCTGTGATAGGAGTAGTTCCTGGAGTTCGCCACATGTTATTCATTCGCCACTTACCAGTTACCTATTTCTCCAATGAGATTGGAGAGTAGAAACATGGGATGTCTCTGCGACTGGCTCAAAAATGATCTGGAAGCATGCATTGCTCTCAGGTGTAACCAGTATCTGTCCATCAAGCAATGGTCACAGAGTTTTGGTTAGATATAGTGTGGGGGTAGCCTTTGGGCTACCTGTTATGAACATCGAGTAGGACTACAGTTACTATCAGCCTTGGTCTGATAATGAATGGCTAATTGATGAAATGATAGCAATGCGAGAAGAAACGTCGATGGCACAGAATGAGGATATTACTATGCAGTAATGCATAGAATGTTGAAACATCTTAGGAGACAATGGACTCATGGTATGGACAGGACTCTTTGGAGAAATCTCGGACTATCCTTCTCTTTTTATCTTTGGACTCGTGCTAAATGGGATAACATTGGACTAACCCATTATTAGATTTTGACTTACCTCTGACTCACTTGTCACCCTGTCACTGATCTGTCACTTAACTAGTCACTCTTAGTTACAAGTAGTGTTACCACATTGTAATGATTATTATATACCTAGTTAGGATAAATACAGACCAGAAAGAGAAGAAAATGGCAAGTTCTCTCTTTCTGTATTCCCTTTGTAAAATCTTTACTCTGAGGAATCAGTACTCTTACTTGTCTTAGGACAACCTCAAGAGTGCTACTCAAAGTCTTGTTGATATCTCTCCTCCGATATAACTTCACTGAAAACCTTAACCGGATCCTCTAGCAGGGAGTGTGAAGATATCAAGTGTTAGATATAAGCTTCAAGTTGAAACGTATATTCAACTGTGAGGTTTAGAGTCTTAACACTACCTGCATAATAATAAGATAGTATGTGCTTCGTCATCTCTTTTTATTTCTATTTCTTTTATTGGTGTTTTCATTCATTTAATTTCTATTTCAATTCTATTAGATAATTATGTAATTATCAATAGTAAAAGTGACTCAACATGTAAAGAAAAAAAGAAAAACAATTTCTTACTCTCAACCATTCTATTCTAAGACTACTCTCCCCTCTGAACTTGCTAACCTTCCCACAATAGGGATGGAAGTATGAGGATGTGGAACCTGGACCTGGAAAATTTGGCAATGAATCAGGCTGACCTTACAAACACTTAAGATGATTCCAATGGGCAACGAGTTATTAGAATGTCACTATCTAGAGATATAGTAATTATAAGATCATGGGGATCTTCCAAAGTCAAATTCTTGGATACAACTACCAGGGAAGTTGTAGCACATACAGATATTGAGTGTGAAGACAGTGATATGGAGATCGCATTTTCTCCAAATGAAGAACACATAGCATTTTTGTCCAAGTCTTTCATCATAATCATATATGATATAATGCACCTAGAGAAGGGCATCTCATTTGACCCCTGGCCAGGAAAGGTTGTCCGGGAAAGGAAGGTCGCCTTCCAAACATGCAACAACCTGGTTATATGCACTGTTTCATGGGCTGGCTCAGGATTGTTGCAAGTTTGGCATCAGTAGGATCCCACAAGTTTTGAATGCATGTATTCTTTAGACTTCAAGGACTTATTCCCATTACTGGCCCCTGATGGCTTGACTATCATTATCATACCTCAGTCTTCCTTCTTTAATCAGGAGATTATCATGCCTTTAACTTCCTATTCATGGAATCATGACACTGCCCAGTTTCATTCTATCTGCTTTGATGATCAAGTGCATATTAGCTGGTATACCCTACCTCAGTACTCACCCAACGGGGAGCTCTTTGCATATCTGTCTGAAGAAGACTCTTATGTCCGAGTCTGGAACACACTAACTAGCCATCTTCTTCCCAAGTTTCCAACATCCAAGGTGGATGGAATTACCCTCTCATCTGCTCTAACCCATTCCCTTGGCAAAACACTCATTGCTCTAAACTTTGGACATGAATGTGTAATATGTCTCTTTGATGTTTATACTGGCCATCTCCATGCTCAGATTTTGGGTAAAACATATATAACTATAGCATTTATATGAGATGGAACAGTGTTGGCAAACTATTATGGATATTACCACAACTCTGGTGTAAGAATCTGGGAAATAGCAGATTTGACAGCTGAGCACCAGCATTCCACTCATGGATATAAGCTTATGCTGCAAGACATAAGAGATAGATGGATGATGGGTCAGGACTATGAGCTGCTGTTTTGGATCCCAGCTAAGAACAGAAAACATCTGTACATGCTGTCACACTCCATGACCTTGTGATGCATACTACGATGCATGCATATATCAAATCTCAGCCCCACTTAGTCAGCAGATTATATCATCTTTTTTCCTCTCCCATAGTATTTAAACACCAGTACTAGTCATAGTTACTTAGTTTTGTTCTCTCTTGGGAAAGCTCTTCTCTATTCTTACCATCTTCTGTCCCTCCTCATTATATATCTTGAATCTACACAAGGGGAAAGGTATAGGAGATAAAGAACTAATTTTTAAGACCAAGAGTTCCCCTGTCTATTGGGACAGAACTTAGGAGCTGATCCTAACACATGCCATTGCCCAGAGTGGTGATTGAGGGGTCCAATATCTCAACAATCCTAGACTACTCTAACTTGAGTTTTGGCAGAAATTGGATGGAATGCATTAATAAAAAGTAGTTGCAAGAGCTCAAGCAAAAGAAGAAGGAGATAGGAAAGTGGCTAGAGTAAGAAAACAAGGTGTGTCTAGTCCTTACCCAAAGTACTTGAAGGTGTTAAAATATGTGAACAGAAGGGCCAGACAAACTTGCTGCTCTACTCAGGTTTTGCTCTCTTGCTGTCTCAATATGTGTTTTTACTACAGTGAGTCTAAAAATTCCCTGTACTTACAGCTGCCAGGCCTCTGTTGAAGGATAATGAATGGTATCAATGTACTTTTGTAGAATATCTAGTGTTCACCTATCTCACACAAAAAAATATGGTTTTCCATTGACATTAATGAAAATTGGTACAAACACAACCCTATATTTGAACTGCATCATTCAACAAGACCTCTGTCAATATCGTCCTAGTGCTCATATTACTACAAGACAATTGTATACATCAGTTGAAGAAGCCTGAGGAGAGTTTTGAGCATGCTCTCGAGCCTATAAGAGATTGCCTTGACTTGTGGAAAATGGGCATGGTGTTTGATGCTCAGCTCAACTGCAAGAACCCTGGACTCTTCAATGCTTCTTCCAAGTCGCTTCTGTACACCTCTTAAAATGCTGGGGAGATGAGGTAGTCAATGAGTATGGAAGAATGTTGCAAAGATGGAGGCTGTAACGATTTTCTACTATTTATGTCTACCCCATACATAACACATGTTTGTACATGTATATATAGTAGGCCCTCGTAGTGTAGTGTTCCTTAGTCTTGACCTGGTTATATATATCCTGAAATCCCTAACACAGGGTTCGAGATCATAACAGAGGCTAAGTCAAGGGAAAGATCTACATTGGCTAAACAGCTCAAGTAACACATTGTATGAACTTGGAACTTGACATAACAATACCATGGCTGCAAATGGATATTCCATGAAAACAGTCTAACCCAAAACTACTGTGGATGTCGAGTGAGGGAGAGGTATTGAGCAGTGATAGCTTGAGGGTGAATGAAGTAGGAGACTTGTCAGAACTACCTTGTGGACGACACTATCTGGATTTGACTCCCCATTGAGTGCTTTGCATTCCAAAATCACCAGAGAATTTCCATAATGCCAAGAAGTCCTGAAGTAAGTGTTAGCAAGGAAATAAGACGGGTATAGCTGTACTGGTATCTGGTGACGTGAAGCCTAGTAGATGGGCCAGTAAAGCATAAAAAGGGCGGGAATTAGCAATTGGGATAGATACAATCCTTAGACATTAACATGAGTTCAAGTTGTCCAGCTACTGTTCTAACACAAACTGGATATATTTAAAAATTATATTGGCTAGTATAACATTTGTCCCCACTGAGCATACCACTTAGAATGTGAGGTATATCTGACATTGTATTGGTAAAAATCTGTCCTGAAAGCCAATCAGGGGACTGCTTTGTACTGGTTTTCATTCCACAATATGCTTTGGCCCTTTCAATATTCCACCCATTTAACTTTGTCCAAAAGATTAGCTCAAATGTGTTGGTGAACCAAGTCGTCAATCAATAGTAATGTGGCATTCCTGTTATGATCTCTCTCAGAACCCAGTGCTCAAGTTAAGAAAGCAATGTATTAACCAGGACAAAACTGGATTTCTACTACCCCTACCAACTACTATATATACTATGTCCGGTCTTGTGCCCTCCTCTCTACACTACATCACTATTCTGTCATACAATGAGGCAAATTCGTTACATTACCCCCTCTCTAGGATCACGTCTTTGTGATATCGGCATACATTTTTCCAGGTAATCGAATGACAGGGACTCTAAGAGCATCTGGGTGTCTTTGGTGGAATTCTTTACATGATCTTGGAGCTCCCTTGACTACTTTGGCTCTATTCTCCCAAGTTCTCTCTTTTAGTGGTTGACCTTTCCATTTGATAAGGTATTGTAATTTGCCTCCTCTCCATCTAGAGTTGAGTATCTCTTCTACTTCTTGTACTTTGGTTTGATCAGTAGGGTTGGCGACCCTGTTATCAGACTTCTGCAATTGTTGTTCAAACGTAGGTGTCACATATGATGTAAGATACAACTTGTTGATGACTGGATGAATGGATTTCCACATGGATGGAATTTTGAGCTCATAAGCTGATTTACTGATCTTTTGTATTATGGAAAACGGTCCTAGTCACTTGGCAGATAGTTTCTTGGAAGGTTGATCTGTATTATAGTGCGCCACATCCATCCATACTAACTCTCTGTTCTTTCATTCAATTTTCAGTTTCTTCTTCACATCCTATCTCTTCTTTATGTCACAAACTTCATTCAGCCATATTTCCACCAATTCTTTGATGATTCTCACGGTCTCAACGGCTACAGAAAGCCCTTGAAAATACCTTTCGATTGGTACCAGTCACACCTCAAAATAATCAGTATTGGCCGAGATATTAGGCAGATCAACTGGTAACCACCATAATACTGTTTATTAAATCACCAATATCTCAGAAACCGCCATGATCTAAGCTTCAGTTCTAGGCTCAGAAGAAGCCCTCTTCATATAGCTCAGAATAAGCCTAGATTAACCTCAAGGCAATCAATATTAGTGGAGATATGAAGGCCTCAATGTTTGTACATGGACTTCATTAATTACTTATAGATAGTCATCTGTCCTTTTCTTAGAACAAAGGACAGTCTCCATATGATTAAGTTATCACTATTCCTAGCACAAAAGCACTACCATATGTAGAACAATAGGTAGTAGTATGTGATGATCTGTCCTAGTGCACAGACCATCACTTTTATGTATATAAGGACTCATAGTCTGAGGATTAGACCTCAGACTTAACAACATCTTTTGTCACTGTCTAAACTTCGCATTTCTGAACCTTTCAAGATTCTAACGCACCAATCACAAATAAGTAAGTGACCATTTGTGATACTTCATCACTGCATTTATTTTCTTCAATGCTTCTTCCACTTCATTTCTAATTTCTTTGATCATCTTGAGAAATTGTTTGGTTCCTGGAGAGTCTTCTGTAGTTTTCCCTATATCTTGTCCTGTGTTTGGATGATGTCCTAAGTTGATTAAGAATGGTGATCTTCCTATACTAGAGTGGATTTGATTATTATAAAAGAACTCAGCAATTGATAACCATTCTGCCCAGTCGTTTTGTTTGTAGTTATAGTATAGTCTTAGATATTGTTTGAGTTCTTGATTGACTCTTTCTGTTTGACCGTCAGTTTGAGGATGATAAGCAGTCGAAGGATTTTTTTCTACTCCAAGTCGAGAGCATAATTCTTTCATAAATCTTGACACGAATTGTGGTTCTCAATCACTGATGACCTTTTGAGGGATTCCTACATCCTTGAAGACTCTATCCCATGATGTCTTGGCTACTCCTTGAACAGTGATATTCATGTTGATTGGCGTATAGTGAACCATCTTAGAGAAACGGTCTACTATTACCAATATCCTATTGTATCCTGCTGACTCTGGTAACAGTCCTATTAGATCGACACTGATAGTTTCCTAAGGACCTTTTGGGACTTCGTTGGGGTGAAGGTTATTTCTTTTGGGTTGTCAATTGGGTTTGTTTGCTTGACATTTTTCATATCCTGCGACATATCATTTTACATCTTCTAATATTCGAGGCCACCAATAGTTTCTTGTGATTAGTTCATGTGTCTTGGTATAGCCTGGATGTCCTGCTAGTTTGGAATCATGATATCGGATGACAATTTCTTCTCAGAGTGTAGCTGAATCTGGGATGTAAATTCTCTCCTTCCACAGTATTACCTTTCCTTCTCATCTCCAACCTTCCTCTGATCTTTCTATTGCTCCTCACACTTCTTCTTCCATGAACTCCTCTGCTTCCTCTATCTCTTTCCAAAATTCTCCCTTCTGAATTGTGAGATTTCTAAACCACTCTTTTTTCAACACTGTTTGATCTTCATTGTCGTCCTTTCCCTGGCTATGGTCTGGTCTTCTAGACAACATATCTACTTTCTTCTAAGAGTTACTGGGCTTGTGTATTAGTTGAAAGTTGTACTCTTGAAGTTCTGTTATCCATCGAGCTTGATAACAATTGAGCTTTTGCAGTTTCTTAAAATACCCTAAGTTTTTGTGATTAGTCCATATTTCAAACTGATCACTCCCTATAAGATATTGTCGCCATTGCTTGAGCCCTTCCATAATAGTTAACAGCTCTCAGTTATAAATCTCATAATTCCTCTCGGTCTCGTTCATTGCCTTGGACAAATAAGCGATGGGTCTCCAAGAATTATCTTCCTGTAGTTGCAACAATACTCCTCTTATAGCATATTCTGAGGCGTCAGTCTCTAGTCGCATCTTTTGTTTGGGGTAGGAAATGGTTAACATTGGAGGGTTCATCATCTTGCTTTTAAGTTTGTTGAAGGCATTCTTTTTTTCCTCTTACCACTTTCATTCCCTTTTTCCTGTTAACTCTGTCAGTGGTTTGGCTACTCGTGCAAACCCAGGGATGAATCTGCAATAGAAATTACAGAATCCTAAGAATTGTCATACTTCTCTCTTATCTTGTGGTTCCGGCCATTGAGTTGCTCCTTTAATTTTAGTAGAATCAGCTTCTATGCTGTCTTGCGATAGGATAACTCCAAGGTAGTTGATTTTTGTTTGGTGGAACTTGTATTGCTTGGGGTGTAACAATAGTTTGTTGTTGGCTAATATTTGTAATACTCGTTTCATTATGTCTCGATGTTCTTCCATGGTTTGAGTGAAAATTAGGATGTCATCCATATAGATCACAATTTTCCCTGTCATAATCAATTTGCGAAATAGGGTGTCCATCATGAGCTGAAAGGTTGCAGGCAAGTTACATATGCCAAAGTACATTACCAAGGGTTCGAATAGTCCTCGGTTCATCCAAAAAGCTGCTTTCCACTCATCTCCCTCCTTTATTCTCACATTGTTATATCCCCATTGTATGTTGAGTTTGGTGAAGTATTTTGCTCCTTGTACTTTATCGATTAACTCTTGAATCAATGGTAGTGGATACTTGTTTTTTATCATTGCTTCATTGAGTTGCCGATAATCTTGTACTGGTTAAAGAGATCTATCTTTCTTTTTCACAAAGAAAAAGGGTGCCATGTATGGTGACTTAGAGAGTCAGATCTGTCCTGACTTCAGATGTTCTTCAAGGAATTTATTGAGTTCTTCTTGTTCCTTGACATTTAGTGGATACACCTTGTAGTCTTTTAACATTGCATTAGGTATCAACTCAATGGCATGGTCCCATTTAGATCAATCTGGTAGCTTTTCAAATACTGCTTTGTTGAAGACTTGATCATTGAAGTCCTTGTACTCTTCAGATATATCTCCTCTGACTTCTCCCATGCTTTTATTTTGGCTTTGAATATTCAACTCTTCTCTTCTCCATACTTCTTCTTCCAGGTTAACAAATAACACTTTTTCTTCTTCTTATGGCTTCTTCCTCAATGTCTTCATCCTCTATTTCCTCTAGCTCTTTTGGTACATAGATTTTCCTATACCATTGTCAACAGTTCTGCAGACTAATTGATGAGTCTCTCTAGTTAATGGATGGATTATGCTTTTGTAACCAATTGTATCCTAGGAACAGATCATGGTTGCCAAGATTTGTTACCAACAGTTGGATGAGTTCTTGGTGATCACCTATGGTCATGTTCATCCTGGCGACTTCCATAACACTACTATTTTTGTTTGTAGTTCCATCGGCGTTATAACAAGTGATTGGAAATGGCAGTCAAATCGTGTCGAGGTTGTTTTCTTTTACAAATTTTTGGCTGATACACGAACTTGTGCTTTCCGAATCAATTAGTGCCTATTTGCAAAATGTCTTGTAAGTGTCTGTTGTCATTAATTTGACTCAAATGTTAAGCTGCTTATCTCCCATTTTCCTAAGCACTGATGGTTCTTCTAGTGCTTTTAGGGCTGATAAAACTTCGTCATCTGTCATTCCGTTTAACTCCTTCAGTTTCTCTTCTGTGCATTCTTCCACTCTCAAACTATGGGCCCATACTTTCAATATACCGATTGCTTCCTCTTTAATGCTCCATCAGATCTTCCTTGCTACCCATTCCACTGAGTATCCTTTATTCGTCTTATATTTTCTTGTACCAAAATAATCCAAAAAATCTTTTATTGATTCCTCAGGTAGTCGAATTTTTGAATCTATAAAGGCAGGTGGGTTGGTGCTTACTTCCTGCCCAGGAAAAAATCCTCCATTGCCTTTTCCGTAATTCTCACTTCTTCTCTTCTCTCTTTTCTTGGTTTGGAGCATCTTGCAGCAAGATGACCTGTTTCTCCACAATTGTAACATCTCCTTATCTCTCTACGCCTGTCCACATCCATCATATTGGGGTCTCATCTTGGAACGTCCAAAACCAGTTTCTTCTTCACATCTCCTGAATTCTCCAAGCTTTTCCTTCCTCCAAATTCTTTAATTGCTTCTCTTCTCGACCTCTCAAAACTTAGTGCTTTCTCATACCACTCATCCAATGAGTCCGAGTTCCTCATCTGACCAATCTTGACCAATTTTCATGCCAATGCTGGGTGAACTCCTTTCTTGAATAAACCCACTAAGGCGACCTCATTATATCCAGAAAGTTCCTTCCAAGTGATGAATTCCAACCAGAAATCTTCAATTAATCTATTTCCTTGCTTCAATTTGGTCAATTTGTTGATCACATGAGTCTGAGTTTCTGTTGATATGAAAAACTATGCCATTTTATCAGCCATCTTTTCCCAAGTCTCAAAAGGGGGCTTATTGGTCATGGTTGATATATCAAGTTCTCCACTGGTCCCTTTCCATTCCTTTTGAAAAGGTAAAAACTTCCTGATCTGAGTATCTGCCCATTGTTGAGCCCAGTTGTCCTTCCCTCCTTTGATTTTTCCTAAGGCCATTTCGATCCTTTCCCATTCTTTTGAGATATCATTGCTTTGGAAAAATAGCATCATTCTTCGGCACCAAGCCCTTACTTTGTCAGGGTTCCCTTCAAAATCATCAGGTTCCTTTGTTCTTCTTTTGGCTGGTTTGTCAGCGAAATCTTTCCTGACTTCTTCTATGAAAGTTTGAACATTTGTGGCATAGACTTCTTTGGTTTCAGCCTTTAAACTTGTCCAGGCCTCGGATATGGAATTGAAAAATAGAGAGATGATAGTGGTCAAGAATGCCATGATGATGGTGAGTGGGATCATTGATGCGAGTGTGAAGTGAAATGAATATTTGATAGTTTCGTCCTTATGTTACGATCTCCCTCAGAACCCGGTGCTCGAGTTAAGAAAGCGATGTATTAACCAGGACGAAACTGGGTTTCTACTACCCCTACCAACTACTATATATACTATGTCCGGCCTCGTGCCCTCCTCTCTACACTGCGTCATCATCTCGTGCCCTCCTCTCTACACTACGTCACTATTCTGTCATGCAACGAGGCGAATTCGTTACAATTCCTCCAGTTGTCAAGCAGACTTGATGCAATTCCGGGCAATTCTACACAGGTCAATGTCGCCAATGAGATCCGGTCACTCAGTTCTTTGTCTGGCTCTATATCAAGTAACCGAGCATAATGTAGTGTGCGTGACAAAATGGTTACCGACTCGCCTTGCACAGCTGTGGTCCAAGTTTTGTGCCAGCTTGGTTGAGAGCTGTCTACGACTATGATCGTTGGTGCAGACTTGTCTTCTATGGAATTACCTTACGATTATGACACGTCGTAAACCCTCTGAGAGGGTATCTGTAGTGACGATTGCAGATTGCGTATAATGACGGTTTAGACTCAATGACAACAAAACAACCAGTCAACATATATACTATTTTGAGTTTCATCATCGCATACCACAAAAAAGAGCAAGCACATGCCGAAAAACCACAACACCAAAGATTCCTACTCAGCAAACATCCTCTCCACATCATTCACAACCGACTCTCAATCCATACAACACCAACCTCAACTCAACGCCAGTTCTCCATTCATTCTAATTACCTCACACAAACTCCCGGTCAATTTTAATCTTCCGCTGCATTTTAACAGGCAAAGGGCGAAGGATATGTTAAAGAGACGGGTACGTCACTGCAAGGTGAAGCCAGTAGGGCGCTTCTATCTGCATTAATAAGGTTTCGGCTTGTTTGACAAGCTTCTCGGCTGTAGCAGTGATAGCTACTGCTTCCTGTGTTTTGTTGTCTGTATTTGAGTTGTTTGAGACGACCTACTGCAAGGTATTCCATGAGCCGTTTCTTGATTTTTTATCGGCGTCAAGTTGAGTTTTGGGATTTTGTGAGGATGTTTTGTCACGAATAATGGAGGAGGGAGATGATGTTGATGAATTGGGTCGAGCTGCATAGTATATTTGAGTAGAGTTGTTGATGAGAAGGATGAGAGGGCATACATAGATCCTGGTGACACCATTTTCAACGCCCCCTTGGGGATCCTCTGATGCCTTCTCCATTCCATGATGCCCATCTTCCTCTCCTTGTTGCCAGATATTAGTTCGACGAGATCGTCTGCTTCACACAGATCATTGTCGTCCAATCCACTCGTGTAACTGTTATTGGTGGGACTAGATGCAGTTGGATTACTGATATATCTTTGGAGGGTCAACGCTTTGCATTGATAGCTGTGAATTGTTGACATGGTTGACATAAGAACTATTTCTCTTGCTGAGACAGGGACTCGTCTACGGCGGAAACTATTTTTTTTGACACCTCAAATATGGAGGCCTCGAAGACTATGTTAGCGGCAAGCGACAAACAGATGTTGACATTTGGATTGTTGAACACGGCTAAATGATTGCAGTGTACCAACGGACTGGGTTGACGAACTCCATTGCATGACAGCTGAGAGTGCGGAAGCGAGCAAGGGAAGGAATGTTGAACTGCAACAGAATCTCGATGATGACTTCTGCAGAGAGCCTATCGAGCTGACT
>Ga0157362_1000104_pt1 | contig 23625 bp, 30 predicted proteins | sample AttlaeALBM3_FD_111480 | JGI IMG/M metagenome (GOLD analysis project Ga0157362, IMG submission 111480) | Fungus gardens microbial communities from leaf cutter ant in Ribeirão Preto, State of São Paulo, Brazil - Atta laevigata ALBM3 | ecosystem: Host-associated > Fungi > Mycelium > Unclassified ... | reverse complement strand
GTAAGAAATTGCCGGAAGTTATCGCTTGGAAAGAAGAGCGGACTATTAAATTTTTTGATTATTCTATCGCTTTCGCCGGTGTCGGTGAAAAGAACGATTGGATTATTCGGGCTTCCGAGATTAACGCCGCCTAATCTCTATCCTTCCTTCTCCTTAGGCGGCTTAAAGGCTATCGCTCTCCTTAGGCGATAGCCTTTTCTTTCGGCGGGGTTTCTGGTAAAAAAAGCGAAACTTTTTTAGTTTTTCGCCGGAACCTTTTCTGCCCTTCGCCGTTATTTAATTAGAATTAAGATTACTATATACAAGAGCTTTTCGCTCGTATATAGTGAGGTTTCGCGGTTATTAAGAACCGGAAGCGGGATAAAGCTCATAGGCGAGCGGCCGTTCCCACGGGATTAGCGTTCCGGCTGAACACGGTAAGGGTAGTAGGTTCGATTCCTTCTATTCCGTCTCCGGTTCTTAAAAATCGCGATGCGTCTAATTCCTCAGTAGCTCAATTGGTAGAGCACCTGACTGTTAATCAGGCGGTTATAGGTTCGAGGCCTTTCTGGGGAGCCAAATATTGCCTGGGTAGCTCAGTTGGTAGAGCAGGAGACTGAAAATTTCCGTGTCGTTGGTTCGATTCCGGCTCCAGGCACCAATTCCTTCGGGGCGATAGCCTTTTCTTTTGCGTTCCTAGCTATAATAATTCGCGGCGCTCTTCCAATAAACCGTTATCTTTGGCCTAGCGCCTTCCTGATCGCGTAATTTCGTAAACTTCGGCCATTTAGAAGCCAGCATAAGCGTGGATTCCTTAAGCGCAGCGATTTGCTTTTCCAAAAACTTTACCCGGCCGGCGCTCTCGGTATCGCGCTGAACCTTTTGCGCGTATTTGTAAAAAGCGAAATTCTTACCGCCCTTTTCTAAAATCTGAAGCGTTAAATCCTCTTCCCATTTTCCCGCCAGCCCAGCATCTACAAAAATAGACTTCTCAATTAGCCAGCGTATATCGAGGCAAAATATCCGGTTTGTGCGGGTGTTTACTAAAAACGGCTCCTTGTGTAAAAGGGCGCTACTATCCTCTTTCGCGACTATCCCGCCTTGCCTATACGCCTCGCGGCCGCCAACCTTTGCGAATAGCTCTTTTATAACCGGCGCTAAATCGCTAAGCGGCTCATAACGCTCCTCACGGTGATAAAAAACGAGTTCATTATTTAAGAGAAGGAGCTTTTCAGCGCCGGCGCTTTTCGCAATCTCTATAGCCGAGCTGAGCACATAACCCATGCTTTTAAAATCGCGCCCGTCCGGATACGCTAAAACGCCAGCGCGAACATCTTGCCGCGATTTTACCAGCGCCTTAATAACCTTCGGCCCTTCGCTTTGGGGAATAATGAGATTAACCCCCATATCGGGCGGAAAGTAATCTAAAATCGCTAAATCGGAGCAATTACTGCCCGGCTCAAAAAGAATAGTGATACAATTTCCCCGGCTTTTCTCAATTATCAGCCGGTCAAGCCCAATATAACCACTATTCATTTTTATCTGTAAGCGCTCTTGCGGATAAGGCGGCTGAACACGCCTTTGAGGCTGTTCACAAGCCTTGAGATTTGGACTTTTGGCGGATAGAAAATCAGAAGATGAACATGGTCTTCTTCCCCGTCAAATTCCCCCAGTTCCACTTCAAAGTCCGCGAAGGCGCTTGAGAAAATATCCTGCAGGTCAAACGGAATTTCTTTTGTGAAAACACCCCTGCGGTATTTTGTCACAAATACCGAATGCGCATAAAGCGTAAAAACACAGTGCCTGCACGGTCTCAACTCTTGATTATTCACCCTAGGCCACTTATAATTAAAAGATGATAAAAAGGCAAGCCTATAAATTCCGCATTATGCCGACCGGCCGGCAAGAGAGAATACTTCTCCGCTGGGTTGGGCAATGCCGGGTTGTCTATAATCGGGCGTTTGCTACAGCACAAGCAGAATACAAAGCCGATAACACGGCAAAATTTTCCTATGCGCGATTAGCAACTATGCTGCCGAAATGGAAAGAAGAATTACACTGGCTTGCGCAAGCGCCAGCGCAATCTCTCCAGCAGTCTCTTAAAGACTTGGAATCGGCTTTTCGTGGATTTTTTAAGAGGATTGCTGGATTCCCGAAATTTCAGGCGAAAGGGAAAAAAGAATCTATCCGCTTTCCTGTCGCCCCTGTTGTGGAGCAGAATAACAGCCGCATAAAATTGCCAAAACATAAAATTTTTGGCTGGCTAAAATACATCAACAGCCGCCCTATAATCGGTAAAATCAAACAAGCCACCATCTCGCGCCGCGCGGGTAAATGGTTTATTTCTATTCTCGTGGAAACGGAGATTGAACCTCTCCCAGTAAAAGATGTGGCCATCGGCATAGATATGGGGATTACCCATTTTGCGGCAGCCAGCGATGGGACTTTCTTTGATCGCCCTTTCCGACTGGAAAAGCAGCAAAAGGCTCTCAAGAAAGCGCAGCAAAAGATGAGCCGTAAAAAGCGGCTATCGCAAAATCGGCGAAAAGCTCTGGCGCGCGTGCGGAAATTGCATGAGCGCGCCGCGAATATTCGTAAGGATTTCCAGCACAAACTCTCAACTAAACTGGCTCATATTTACAGCAATATTTTTTGTGAAAAACTGCAAATCCGGAATATGAGCAAGTCGGCCAAAGGAACAGCCGAAGAGCCGGGCACAAATGTCAGGGCGAAGTCCGGCCTGAACCGCTCTATCCTCGAACAAGGCTGGGGCGCGTTTTTATCCATGTTAGAGTATAAGCTGAAATGGCGCGGCGGAGAACTGATAAAAGTTAATCCGCGCTATACCAGCCAAACCTGCCCGCAATGCGGACATATTTCTCAAGAAAACCGCGAAACCCAAGCGGCTTTTAGATGTGTTTCTTGCGGGTTTTCCGAAAACGCCGACATTGTCGGCGCGATCAACATTTTCAGGGCAGGGCTTGCCCGTTGCGTCTCCCAAGTGAATGGCGTTGGCCATCAGCAAGAGAAAGCCGCCGAAGCAGTTTTAGCTTAACAGCTAAACGCAGTAGGAATCCCGTCCTTTCAAGGAAGGGAGCAGGTCAACGCGCTTTCGCAAAGAAATAATTGCTTTCATTGGCGGTCGTTCGCGCGTAATCCTCAAATTTATTATACTTAATGGGCGATTGTATCTTTTTGTCGGTAATATAATGCGTGAGCGCGAGCTGTGCGTTTTCGGTTTTAATCCGCGCGACCTTCTTTTCTATCCCGCCGTCCATTGTCTCCATGCGCGAATAAATGTAATAAAATCGGTATTGCGTCTTCAAGCTGCCGCCCCGCTTTCATAAAGCTTTTTCCAAAAAACCTTGACTTCTTTATAAGTCTCTTCGCTATCCTTCTTTTTCTTATCGCGTAATCTACAAAACTCCTCGCCTAATTCCTTCACCATTTCCGCGCCGAGCGTTTCGGCGTCCGAATATATGCCGCCACTATTATCCGTGCGTAAAACAGCTAATAAGCCACCATCTTTACGGAATTCCTTGCCGAACATAAAATGCGAGCTTAAATAGGTGGGAAGGCCTAAACGCAAGGCGTCTATCGGCAGCATTAAATCCTCGCGCTCCACCCAATCGCGATAGCGCCACCCCGTTTTACGGACAAAATCTAGGCCGATAGATTGATAGCAAAATATCCGGCCGTATTTTTGCCCAGCGTAAATTCCGTTATGACGGCCGCAAACCGGGCGGTGCGTAATCCCTAATAACGCAAAATCCGTAATCTCGCGGTCATCGTTCGTGCGCTGAGCTAAAGGCGGACAAGATACATCGCTCGCCGCATAAGCTAGCCAATTATCCATATCCACATTTCTGTGATGGGTCGCATCTATCTTTTCGCCGAACGACATATTGTCATCGAGCATAATCAGCCGGTCGAGGCCGGCCTTAGCGGCGTAATCCAAAATATAATTGCGGATTTTCCCAATATTTCCCCTTAGCTCTTGCGGATAAGGGAGAATGTTTAGCTGCGCGTATTGCGCTAAAACGCCTTTTTTATACGCCTCAATTTCATCAGGCGCAATAAACACATTTACCGGAACGGGTAAGCGCGGCGCGCTATTGATATTGACCCAGCGGAATTTTTGTAAAAAATCCAGCGTTTTTAGGCTCTTAAAATTATGCCGAAAAGTTGTGGGAAAACAAAGGGCGCTCTTTTTCCCTTTCCATTCATAATAATCTAGGCCGCCGAGAGCGCCGGTCGTAAGAGTAAACATCGGGCGAAAACCCCTTATTTGATAAGTATAGCTAAGAGAAAATGCGGCTAATCCGCAACAGCTTAAATGAACGGCGCTAAATTCGGCGGCCGGTAATCTTTCCCCTTCCGCACTTTCCCATCATCATAATAAACGGGCTTACCGTTTTCAAATTTGGAATAATTAGAATCGTTGATTTCCGAATAGGCACCGGAAATATTGAAGCCTTGAGTGCGGGAAATAGACACATTCGTTACGGTGGAATCAACTAAGCCATCGAGTAGCTCTATGCGAACATCTTTATCCTCGATAAGGCCAATAATCGGCTCCGCCTTTTCACCGCGTAAAATATCCGATACAGCTTTTAAAGCAAAGAAAGCATCACGGAAGAAAGGAAGCTGCGGCGATTGTTTCTTTTCCAACAGCGTTAATAAAGCGTAAAGAATCTCCGCTTCTTCTTCAAATTTACAGCCGAACTGAATATCACAGCTCATTGCGTCCGGCGCGGGCAGCGCCGTCTCTATCCAAGCATAAGTGCGCTCAATATTATCTTTCGGTTGACATTTACAAGATTCTTCAGCCATGTTTTTCCTCTATAGCGAGCGCTTCGTCTTTATCGGCGCTGGTAAACTCTATCTGAATATCAGGGACTTTTTTAGTGGGGGCGTTGGTGCGGCGCAAAAGCTCGTCCATAAAACCAGCTTGCGCCGCTGTTCCCATCGCCTGTAAAACTAATTGAATGCTTTTTTGCTTGACGCGCTGCGAGGGAAACACAAATTGTGTTTCGCCCGTATCGGTCATATAAGTATCACAAACCTTACGCTGCGCCGGTGTTAAATCCTTAATGTCCTTATCACGAAAATCTAACGGGTCAGCGTCTATAACCGCTAGAGCCGCCCGCACGATATGCTCATAAAGATTTTTTGGCTCGAGGGATTGCGCTTCGGCAGCGCGCCGCTTCGCGATTTCGCTTTCTAAAACGATAAGCTCGTTCATGAATTCCCCCTACTCTTTCGCCCCTAAGAAAGGCTTATAGCGCTGTTTCGGCCGGCCTTCACCGGTTAAAATGCGCTGATATTTGTCAAATTCGCACAGCGTGTGCTCGACCGTGCGCATATCCCAATTCCGCTCACCGGCCATGGCTACGCGAGAATATTGTAATAAAAGGCGCATTAAATCTACATAATCTTCGCTTTTTAAGCCGCGCTTTTTATCTTTATTTTCGCCCCAAAAGCCTAAAATGCGTAAAATGCCGCGCTCTGCGCCTGGGCCGAGATTGGCCCAAGTATATCTATCCGTCCAAGCCGAGAAATAGCTCATGTCGGTCGCGACCTCATAAGCGGAAAAATGGCCGACATATTTAAAGCTTTTGAGATGCTCGCAAAAAGTCCGCGAATCCCCTACGCCGATTTCCCAATCCACAAGGCGCTCATTTAGGCTTTTCCCTTCCCAAAGCCGATATTGCTGCTCCACCACAGCTAAATAGCTTTCGGTTACGGCGAGGGTTTTATTTTGCCCGCCTATCCCGCGAACCATATAAGCGCCGGTAAAGATTTTTGGTAAATCGCCACGCGCCTTCGCGTCAAAAATCGCGGTTTGCATGGCTTTTATGTCGGCTTTATCGCGCTTAAAAATCGGTAAGAGGATTTTACCCGTTTCAATTTTATTAAACCAGCGAAAGAGTAAAGACCACCAAAAGATTTCGCTTTTCGGGGTAACCGTCATCGCCGATTCAATAAAATATTTTGTCGTCCGGTCATCATCGCGAAAGACATTACAAAAGCGGTAATCCTTTAAAATCTCATCGCCAGCATAATCACCTTTTAGGCGCACGCGCTCACGCTTTTTCGCATAGGCGAAAAACTCTCCAACCTTCGGCGTTTCGTAAGGCAGTAAATCAAGAATCTTTTGCGGTATTTGGGAATCCAAAATCAAACCCCACACTATAGGTAATTAGGAAATTTTGTTGCGCGGACTCCGGCTCAGCGCTATAGAGCGCATTACGCATAATCAGCGCAATATCTTTATTAGACTCTACTAAAATATCCTTTTCAAGTAAAGCTTTTTGCGCTTTAATAATGTTATCAAAAATCGGCCGCGCTAGACGGTTCCCCATTTCCATCTCTATTATAGCGAATTCCGCCATTTCTTGTAAATCACAAAATTTTACTTTTGCGGCGTCCAGCGGCGCTAAGCCTAAAAGCGTGCGCGATAGGCCGAGCATTTCATTCGCGCTTTTTTCCACTTCATCATAAGCGTCTTTAAAATCTTTATTTTTTCGCTTTATCTCGAAGGGAATATCGCCGGTAATAACTTCGGCGGCATCGTGATAGAGGATATGCTGAAAAATATAGGGTTCCGGCGCACCGAATAGGCGTTCATAAATGCGTAAAACATTCCAGGTATGGTCGGCTACGGTTTGCTGTTTAAGAGTCGGCCAAGTGTGATAGCGTGAGACAGCGCCGCTGGCGCGCAAGTTGAGATTGCGCGTCTTTTGCGTCAAGTTCATGGGAGGCCCCCAATAAGTTAGAACTAAAGATTTTATTCCCGATAAAGCAATCAGTCAATATAGTAGTCAAGGGAAAAGCAAAACTTTACACTGTTTTTTGCTCTTCTAGTTTTGTCGCGCCGGGAACCTTTACCCCTGCTTTAATCGCCATATTTGCCGAACGCTGGAGCGCCTCGGAAATATAGCCCCAAGCTTTAGAAGTCGGGTATTTCGCGAAAAATTTAAAGACTTGTTCGGGGTCGTGGATTTGTGCGCTGATAAAAGTCCTTAGGGTTACCGTCTTACCTTTTATCCCTGCGCGGCCGATATTGCCTTCGGCCTCTTTGATTTTTTCCGCCTGTAGCGCTGCTTGGTCGCTGGCGGTTTTGGCCGCTAAAAGAGCATCGAGTGGCGCGTCTTCAATATCTAATGCGGCAACTTTCGCTTCGGCTTCTTGCCGTAACTTCTCTGCTTCGCGTTTTTTCTCTTCTAGCGCAGCGGCCTCGAGCTGGGCGCGGCGCACCATTATCGGCGTTGTGGCGTCTTTAATAACGCGCGATAAATCGCGGGCGGCGGTAACCAGCGGCTGCCATAAGCCTTTAAGCCGTTTTAGCTCATCATCGAGCGGGGTTTTATAGACCGCCCAGCCTTTTTCCGCTCTTAGGGCGATGGCGGCTATGTCCTTCGCGAGGATAGACGCTTCATCAACATTTTCTTCTCTGACGCCGGCCTTTAATAAGATTTTCGCTTCGCTGGTTTTTGTGTTCAGCTCCAGCATTATATCTTCGCGTTTTATATCATATTCCGGTGGCGCGTCATTCGATGGATAAGCCAATTTTTTTCTCACTCCTAAAACTTGCTAAGCAATCTTAATAAGTCTATAATGCGCCTTAGTCAATCATGGCGTTTAGTTTTCCCCGCTCTTATCCTCGATGGCTTTCTTATCGGGGGAATATGGAAAGTGAGTCCCACTTATGGAAACGACCAAAAACGAAATAGATGCTAAGCTTATCGGTTATATTGACATCGTCCGTGGCTATGTAGAACACGCGCACGAGGTTATGGCGCGCATTCCTTTTAGCGCCGGAAAAACGCTGTTTTACTATTTACCGAAAGATTGGGTCGACACGCTTAACGAAATGATGGAATATGGGAAAAAGCTCTCAAAAGAGACCGTAAAAAGCCCCTATCTCGGTGAATTAGGCGCGGAAATAAAATGGCTACAAACAACCATGAACGCTATTCTTATTGACAAAGAGCGGAAGGGCTGCTAAAATTAGCGCCGTATTTTCTTAAAGGGTAATAGCCGATGCGAACAATCGGGACAGAAGAAGCGAATTTCCTTCGTGATAAAGCGCACGCAATTTGTCGTGAAGGAATAAAATCCATTATCACGGAGTTCCGCACTGATGGGGCGGAAAATGTGAATGTTGACCCTTTAATGGAAACGCTAATTGTTTACGCCGGCAGGGTTATCGTTATCGAGCTGATGTGTCAGGGGAAAACACAAGAAGAAGCTTTTAAGGAACTCAGGGAAATTGCCGCCCATGCGCTTGATGGCGTTGAAGCGACTATGTGAGGTTTTATAATGCGGGAAATAACTATTGAGGAATTGAAATTTTTCGGAGAAAGAGCTGACCGGCTTTGCCCGCAAGCAATAGTAGACCTTGTTGAGGAATTTCAGAAAGGCAGTATTGTAAATTTGAATGTTGCTCCTCTTATGGAAGGGCTTATTTTTTATGCTTGTCGCGTCATAATAGGGGAACTTCTTGATGAAAATAAAACATTAAGAAGGGCCGAGAAAATTCTGGGGAATTCGCTTGAACTCGTAAAAAAAGAAATTCATAAATCCTACCTATGAGCTTCGTTCCGCCTTTTCATTTACGCCCCTATCAAATTACCGCTATTCGGCGGGCCAATAATTTTATCAAAAATAATAATCAAAATACGAATGGCGCTATTATAGAAATCGCCACCGGTATGGGGAAAAGCGCCGTTATCGCAAATATCGCGGCCGATTGTATCCGTAATTCCTATACGCCTATTCTCTTAACACATAATATCGTTTTACTCCAGCAAAATCTTAAAGCGCTAAACTATTGGGCGGGGATAAAAGAAAACAATATAGAAGTGCTCCATCGCTCTTACCCGTCTAATGCGGCGCACGCGCTCATGTTCGCTTCTACGCCGCAATCTTTATTCGCAAAAAGCGCTTTAGGCGAGAAGCGCCGCCTTTTATTAAAGAACGCGATAAGGCAACAAAAAACCGTTCTTATAATTGACGAAATTCATTGGGGGATTCAAGAAAAAGCCTCTTATGAGCGGGCGGTAAAATGGTTCCAAAGACAAGGCGCGGAACAGAAAGGCTTAATTTTAATCGGCTTATCCGCTACGCCCTATATGCGGCAGCAAATTCCTGCGGCGGAGCGCGATGAGCTTTACCGGCGGCGAAATGATTTACGCGATAAGCTAAAAACAAAAACAAGCCTTAATGGTTTAGTAGAAGGCGAATCCTATTCGGAAGTTCGGAAAGATATAAGCGCTATAAACTTATTTCTTTTAAGCACGCATTATCAGATGATTCATAATGTTTCGCCGTTATTTTCTACGCTTCTTTGCCAATTTGATTTAAAATACGGGATTCAAAATCAATATCTTACTAAACCGGTATTTCATCACGACTCTATCCCTGAGGTAACGGACGCTTTAGCGGATTCCCAAGATTTTGACGCATTCGGGGAAGTGCGGATAAAAACGCAAGAAAAAATTCTAGAACACCAATTTAATGCGATTTGGGAGCGGATAGCGGGCTTAGATTTAAAACAAGCTTTAATTTTTGTCCCCAGCCGTAAAATAGCTATAGACCTTACGAAAAAAGCGCCGGATATAGCGGATTATATTATTAGCGGAACTTTAGAAATAGATGATGATAAAACTATTAAGAATGACGCGAATAAAGAACAAGAGATAATAGAAAACTTTAAAAGTGGAAAAATCAAATATTTAATAAATGTCGGTAAGCTAACGACTGGCTTTGATTTTCCGGCTTTGGAAAATATTATTCTCTTACGCAATATCCGTTCAAAAGCGCTTTTTACGCAAATTATCGGCCGCGCCATGCGGATTGCGCCGAATAAAGAGGCTTGTAATATCTACGATTATACCGCCACAATCGATGGCCTAGCGCGGCAAGAAGTCGCGGTTTTCGCTTTAGAAAATTCCGTTCGGAAGGCGGACGCTGAGGATTATTTAAAGGATTTAAACCGTTCGGAAATCGTGGAGCGTATTTTAAGCTCGCCTTCTCCTTCGCCTTTTAAAATCCCGCCGACTTCGCAAATCTTACGACAATTTCCCTGTTCTTGCGGCCGGGTTTATACGCCGCAAAAAGCGTTTATTTGCCCTTGCGGCCGGTCGGTAAGGTTTGTCCGTAAGGGAAAGCTAATAAGCTATCCTTTTTGGGGCTTATATAAATATTATGAGGCTTTCGGCGGGTTACGCTATGTGGTTGCGAGAATCGCGGAAAACCAAGGATTCGCGAAATATATTGCGGAACAATATTTGAATTGGCTGATGTTTTATCGCGTGGGAAATTTCCAAGCCTATCAACCAGACGCGGAAATAATTATTGCTAACGCTTTTAAGGCTTATCCCAGTATTATCCTAGACGCGTTAATTCCTGAAGATGCGCTTATAGATAGCGCGCTTTTTATTGGCGGCGACCTGGCGATAGAAAACGCCATTCCCCACCCTGTTGTGGAATGCCCGAATTGTAAGAGCGAAATCCCGGGAAATCTAAGAAAATGTCCCGATTGTAAGAAGGAAATCCTCGCGAGCTGCCATATACCGCGCAAAATCCGCACGGAAGGCCTTTTAGATAAGACGCAAGATAATTATGAAATCTTGAACGCCGTTTCACAAGCCATTAGCGCTATGAGCCATCTTGAATTTGGCTATGTTAAAGCGTCTTTAGAAGTCGGGCGGAATTCTAATTGCTGGCAAATTCGGGCGATTTTCCACCTTAAAAAGCCGGTTAAAAATCGCCGGACTTATGCGAAATATTTTCATTTTGCCGGCGACAAGGGGCGGCAGGATTTTGAAGAATTAAAACAAATCGGCGTTATTAACGCTGCTGCGGACTTCAGCAAAACCGTAAAACGCGGGCTTCCTGAGCGGCAAAGACACCATTTTTTGCTTTTATTGACCGAGCGTTTACAAAATATCGTGGATAAGGGCATATTTTTACGGGTCGAGGGCGATGATTATTATCCAGACATTCACCTTTTTCGTTAATTTTCCTTGGTTTATAGGGAGCGACTTGACTTTTTTAGCGCCATTCTTCTATATCGTTAAGGGATTTTTAATATTTTTCTAGGGGGTGGGGAACTTTTAGGCTTTTCCGGCGTTATGGGTAGGAATCTCTTATATAATATAAGAGAAAAAACACGAAAATGGGGTGATGATAATGACTATGCGTGCGCCTTTGAACGATGAGGCCAGCTTAAAAGCGTTCTCCGCCGAGGCTTATGATGAGGTGGAAGCCGTTTTGGAAAAATATTGCGTGCCGTTTACGACCGGCGATATGGCGAAGGCTGTGCCGGGAATGGGGGTTTTTACCGGCTTTGGCCTGGCTGCGGCCGATAAAGCGATTGACCCGCAAGAGGTCGGCTGCGAATTGCGCCGGAAGGCCTATATTAAAGCCGCGAAAGATGTGGTTTTGGGGCTTTTGGCTTATGCGAAAGCAAAAGGCATTACCTCGCCTTTTATTACGCTGTATTACCAGCCCGGCAATAAGGCCGCGAAAGTCTGGGAACATGTAGAAGTCGCCTTATTCCCGGAAGTTTTGAAGGTGATGGTGGGCTTTTATGCGGAAGTAACGCAGGACGAGGACGATGAGCAAGCAAGAGCAGCGTAATGAGGCCGAGCTGACGCTCTATAGCTTTTTCCAAAACATCGCGCAATGCGAAGGTGAGGGCTATTACCGCATGATCCAGAAAGCCTTTAAGAAAGTGCCGAAAAGCCGGCTGTTGGAGATTTTAGCGAAGGCAGCTGCGGCTGAGCTTGTGGACGAATAAAATTTAAAAGTGGGGGAACTTTTTGGGGCGGTCGGCGTTTCGCTCTTAGAAACGCTGATTGTGAGGAAAATTATGAACCCGTTTTTGATTTTGGCTATAGCCGCTGTTATTTTTACGCTGCTTGTTTGGGCTGGCGTGTGTTGGAAAGCGGCTAAACTCCGCGAAAGTAATAACCAGCGCGATAAAGATATGCGCTATTATAATAATTCGCAAATCCTGGCCGCTTGGGAAAGCGAAATGGATTCCGCCGCTACCCCGGCCGAGGATTTAATTAACACCCCCGTGGTTGTTATTATAACCTGCGATTGGGGCGCTGTCGCCGGAACCCGCGCCGCTTTTATCGCCCGCGATTTTTGGAATATTACCCGCCGCGTTGTATATATGCTTAAGGCGGAGAACCTGAAAAATGCGGCGGAACTGCTCGACCGTTACGGGACGCAGAACCCGTTTGCTGTGGACGCCGATATTTATTGTGTCAATTAGGAGTGAAAATGGCTATTTCCCCTGAGCGCTTTATGGAACGCGAAATTCTTGAGAGTAAATTATCGCAGGGCACAAAAGACGAACTCAAAAAGAAATCGGAAGAGATTTCTTTTCAATGGGCGGAGAAAAAACAGGCCGGCTTACCGCCGATTTTAGAAATGTCCCCCGACCAGATTGCGGAGTATAATGCGATTGACGCGCGCGCCGCGCAGCTCGCCCGCCGGATATATTTTAGCCTGTGCGCGCGGCGGGTAAAAACGGCGAATTTGGATTTAGAGCGTTTCGCCCGGGGTATGGAGAAACAAGAGAGCGAAAAGGTTCAAGCTTTTGAAGATAAAATGCGCCGGACGAATTGGGGCTACAGCAACGCCGCGACCGGTTATGGTTATAAACGGCGATTGACCCGCTCCCAACCTTGAAAGGACGGGATTCCTACTGCGTTTAGCTAAAAGCTAACACTGCCTCGGCGGCTTTCTCTTGCTGATGGCCAACGCCATTCACTTGGGAGACGCAACGGGCAAGCCCTGCCCTGAAAATATTTATAGCGCCGACTTTATCGGCATTTTCAGAAAACCTACAAGAAACACATTTAAAAGCCGCTTGGGTTTCGCGGTTTTCTTTAGCAATATGTCCACATTGCGGGCAGGTTTGGCTGGTATAGGGCGGATTGACTTTTACCAGTTCTCCGCCGCGCCATTCCAGCTTATATTCAAGCATGGACAGAAATGCGCCCCAGCCTTGTTCGAGAATAGAGCGGTTTAAACCAGACTTGGCTTTGACATTTTTCCCCGGCTCTTCGGCTGTTCCTTTGGCCGACTTGCTCATATTTTGGATTTTCAGCTTTTCGCAGAAAATTTTACCGTAAATATCCGCCAGTTTAGTGGATAGTTTGTGCTGAAAATCCTTGCGGATATTCGCCCCGCGCTCATGCAATTTCCGCACGCGCGCCAGGGCTTTAAGCCAATTCTTGGATAGCCGCTTTTTGCGGCTCATCTTTTGCTGGGCTTTCTTTAACGCTTTTTGCTGCTTTTCCAGTCGGAACGGGCGGTCAAAGAAAGCCCCATCACTTCCCGCCGCAAAATGGGTAATCCCCATATCTATGCCGATGGCCACATCTTTTACTGGGAGAGGCTCAATTTCCGTTTCCGCGAGAATAGAAATAAACCATTTGCCCGCACGGCGCGAGATGGTGGCTTGTTTTATCTTCCCAATAATTGGGCGACAGTTAACATATTTTAGCCAGCCGAAGATTTTATGCTTCGGCAGTTTTATGCGGTTATTATTTTGCTCCACAACAGGGGCGGCAGGAAAGCGGATAGATTCTTTTTGCCCTTTCCGGTGCTTTTTCGGAAATCCAGAAATTCCCTTAAAAAATCTGTGATAGGCCGCTTCAAGATTCTTGAGAGCTTGCTGGAGTGAAGCTGCTGGCGCTTGTGTAAGCCAAGGGAATTCTTTTTTCCATTTTGGCAACATCGCGGATAATCTAGCTCCAGAAAATTTTGCCGTGTTATCGGCTTTGTATTCTGCTTGCGCGGTGAAAAACGCAAGATTATAAATAAAGCGACATTGGCCAACCCAGCGGAGAAGTATTCTCTCCTGCCGGCCGGTCGGTTTAAGGGGAAATTTATAGGTTTGTCTCTTTATCATATTTTAATTATAAGTGGTCTAGGGTGAACAATCAAGAGTTGAGAGGCAGAAAACGCCCTTAAGGGCGCGAACCGAAACCCCGCCCTTTAAAGGGGGGGGGGCGGTTCGCGCTTACAGATAAAAAAGTCTTAGTGAGGAACTTTTCTGGGGGTTCGCCGTTATTCCTATAGAAAGAGGGGATAATGGAAAGGATAGAAACGATGAAAAAGTTTGATTATTGGCTGATTGACGGCTTTTACGATACCGCTGGCGCTGGGAAAGACCGTTATTGTGGGTATGTTGTTGCGAAAGACCTGGACGCCGCGAAAGCTTTGATTGCGGAAATTGAAGAGGATTCGGCTTCGGGCTTGGGAGTTGAAGACTTCCGCTTTGAGGAAGCCGGCGAAACGGACGAGCCGGCCGGCGTGTGATTAGGCGGCTTGACTAATCGCCTTTAATAGCTTAAAAAGAGCTTAAGCCACCCCGCCCCTCTGTTCTATCCTTGGGGTGGCCCTAAGCGCCATCGCTCTCCCCAAGCTAGCGGTGGCGCTTTTTTTATGTTCTCGCGGAACCTTTCCGCCGGCCGGCCGTTATCCTTATAGAAAGAGGGGAAAAACTCGGAAAGGTAAGACGATGAGCGAGAAATACAATGTAATCGGCGTGGATTTTTGTGGCAGCCGGACGATTATCCCGGTTGAGGGGAAAGAGAAAGCCGATGCGCAGGCCGAATTGATGCTGGCTTCCAATGATTTTATGATGGTTTTCGTTAAGAAAGCCGATGAGGAAGCTAAATAAATATTAAGGCTTGCTTAATATTTAAAAGAGAGTATACTGCTTTTTAGTAGTATACTTTCCGGGCATAAGGCCATGAAACACAATATATATTCTTTCCGTGGCGGGGATATTCCGAGAATCGGGCGCTTGATTTTTGCCATCGCCATTCTTTTCTTGGTATTCGCCCAATTTATCCTTACCGGCGCTTTTACGCTTATAGCGAATACCGGCATATTTTATGAATGGCCGCTGTCCTATATTCTCATAATTTCCGCGTTCCCTATCCTCGAGACGGTGTTGCTTCAGCTCCGCATGGCGGATATTGCGGCTCGCGGCCGGCTTTTGGAAGAACAATATATCCTAATCCCGCTGGGGTATTTTCTCTTGGCGCTGGGCGCTTTACTGGTCAATCAAACGACCCGCTATGGCGTTTGTGCTTTGGGCTTGTTCTTGGATTTGGCTTGTGTCTCGGTTTTAACTTTCGCTGCTTTATGGGGCGGATATTCGGTGGATAGCCGGGAAAAATGATTGCGGCGGCGCGTTTCTTCGGCTAAAATTTGATTTTTATCCCCGCTAGGCGATAATCTCATGCAAACTTATCACTATACCGAGTCCGGCCTTGATAATGTCTTCTTACAAAGTGAACAATTTCATTTTGTTCACGGCGAGATGATTACAATCCCCAAAATAAATGAGCTTTTACGCGCGATTTCCTTTCTTTTGGCGTCCCGGAAAACAAAGCTTTCCGGTGGGGAAATCCGCTTTTTACGCACTGAAATGGGGCTAACCCCGGCGCAACTTGCGAATGAGCTTTGTATAAAAGAAGCGGAATTGCGCCAGATAGAAGCGGAAAACGGGGTTATGCCGGTTTGGCTGGAGCTGAATTTCCGTATCCTGGCTTGCGCCCGGCTAAAAATTGAGCCAGTAATTTCCATGGATACTTATAAAGATTGGGCTTTGGAAGACCGGATTACGGCGCGCCCGATTGTTTTAGAGTTGCGAGAAGAAAAGGGAAACCAGCATTGGGAAATAACAAGTCTATAATCGCCGGCGCTATCGCTTTTTTAGCCCTCGCGGGCTGTCAAAGCTTTTCCGTGGCCACAAAAGGCTGGACGCAAATTACCGCGCTGAACGATACCGTAACCGCGCAGTGTAATTGGGAAAAACAAACCCTCGATGTAAACGGGAAAATTATCCATATCAGCTCCGGCGCGCAAGCCGTAAAAGTCGGCAAATTCAATATTAGCTGCGATTTACCGACAAAAACGCTGATTATGTCCTATGGCAAAAGCGATGGAAAATAAGCCAAAACGCAATTCCTCGCCAGCGGTTTGGGCGCAGCGCCAATATCTAGTGGATAAAGTAGCGCTCGATGATTTCCCGACCCCGCCTTGGGCAACGCGCGCCCTAATGGAATTCGTTTTACCCAAGACAAATATAGAAGCGCTCAAAATTCCCGTAGAGCGCGCTAAAATTATAATTTGGGAACCCGCCGCTAATCGCGGCCATATGACGCGGCCGCTAAAAGAATATTTCACGGAAGTGGTGGCGTCCGATATTTTTGACTACGAAAGCGGCTATGCGTTAAATTGTATCCATGATTTTCTTTCGCCAGCGCCGCCCGTCTTTGATGAAGCAAATACACCTATCCCGTTTCGGGCGATTATCACCAATCCGCCTTTTATCCAAGCCGCAAAATTCATTAAGCGGGCTTTCCTCTTTCCAAATTTATTATTCGCGGCGTTTTTTGTGCGGACGGCCTTTCTTGAGGGCAAAACGCGCTATTTTGATATATTTAAAGATAATCCGCCGGACATTGTTGCGCCTTTCGTGGAGCGCGTTTCCCTCGTTCCGGGGACTTTAGATAAAAATGCTGCCCTAGCTACGAGCTATTGCTGGTTCGTTTGGGTTCTCGATAAGCCTAAGAAAAAACGCGCCAAAACGAATAGCCAGCTTATCTGGATACCGCCTTGCCGCCGTTTATTAGAGCGGGATTCGGACTATCTTTAATTTTTAGCGCCGATTACCTTGCGCAGCAGCGCGTCCTTAAAATCGTCTTCCCAAATGTCATAATAGCGCTTATCTCCTTCTTTTCCGGCGAATTGCCGGCATTGTTCCAGTGAAATAGGGAACTTCTTTGTCATCGTTTCGTAAGCCCAAGGATAATAGGGATAAAGGAAAGAAGTGCGTAAAAAGGCCTTATCTATGGTCGAGATGGCGCAGCGAACGCGTAAGCTCGGCGCTTCGCTCTTGCCGGTGTTCACTACTTCTTTTGTGGCGTCCAGATAATCGCCCTGCGTGGTTAAACCCGGTAAATAGAGCGCTAAAAGCACACCGAGAATCGCAGTAATCCGTCCCCAAAAGCGCGAGATACCTTTAGCGAAAGGCATGGAGAGAGGAAATATCAAGAGATATACCATCGCAAAAGCGGCGACAAAGATTGCGATAGGCGCACTGGTGAGGCCAAAAATAGGAAAGGTCGTGCGCGCCAATATATCCGATAAAATCGGCCGGCGGTATTTCGTGTGCGTTCGCCACCACAAAACCACATAAAGAATATGGGTAAAAATACATTGATAAAAGAAAAAAAGACTAAGCCCCGGCGAATACGGCCGCACCAATAGCGTGTCCATGGACGAGAAAAACACAATCGCGGATAAAAGGCGCAGCGCTTTTAGGCGGGTGAGGGAACAACGATAATGGGCGGCAGCGAGCGTATCGCTGTCGGGCGGGAAATTCATATATGTATCTCCGTTATTGGCCGCTAAAAATAGCGCCGCCGAAAACTTTAGAAATATAAGCCAGCTTTTCCGCAACCGCTTTCATTTTTATGGCGTAATTGCGTAAGGTATATTGCCGCGCTTTCCGGCTTTCCCCAAGCAGGATTAAGACCGCATTCATATCTTCCAGCCGCGACAGTAAAAACAAATCGGCGGCGTTGGCATAATCGCGTTCAATCGGGTCGTATGTGCCTTGAAATACGAAACGGATAAGCCGCGCTTCTTCCATATAGTCTAAGCTATTGGCGCTTTCCGGCTCGTGGATAATTGTATATTCTTGTAAAGCGGCGCTCATATCGAGATAGCCGCGCTTACTTTCCTTGCGCGCTTCGTTAAAGAGCGTTTCGGCGGCAAGGATTTCCGCACCGCGCCGATTAAGCCGGTCGCGTAAGTTCGGCGGATAGCGCTCGGCGAACAGGCCGATTACGCTAATATTGATAAAGATTTTGCGCGGGATATTATATTTTAAATACGGATAATCCACCCTGCGCCAGGTGTTTTCCGGCAGCCTTCCTGAAGACGCAAAATCTTCTAAATCCGCTAAAACGCTATCATGGCTGCGGCCGATAAGGGCAGCGATTTCGGTCGAGGACAGCCAAGAATCTGTGGGTAAGGTATTCATAAATCAAAGTCCTATTCTAATAGCTAAGCCGCTAAACCCGCGACCTAGATTCGCGCCGGAGCCTTTCTCCCATGTCGCAAATTCCTTTATATTGGGACGGGCTAAGCAGCTCCGAGCCATTATCGCTGTCCCGCTTTACAATCCATTTTTCGTCTAAATGTAAAAGGCGGCTGACGAGACAATCCATATTTCTTGTAGTAAAAATAAGCTGTTTCCGGCTGTTATTAGAGCAACTCCGTAAGTAAAGCCGAATTAGGTGTAAGGCGAGAATCGGGTGAAACAGCTCGTCAAAATCATCGATGAAAAGAACCGATTTATTATTTTCCTCAAACAAATTTAAAAGGAACGGCGCTAAGCGCAGCAGCTTTTGCGTGCCGCTGCTGATTTCGTCCGGCGCTAACGGGACGCCGTCCCCATGGAAATAGTGGTATTGACGGAACATAATCCCGATTCCGGTTTTGAGCGCCACAATTCCTGGGTCGACCGCCGGGATAAACGCTTTTAGGCGGATTTCCGTGCCGACCGGATAAATCGGCTTTTGTAAAGTCTCTTGGATTTCCTTTACCACCGAATCCGAAAGCTTTAATTGTTTCGGTGTTAAAGTCTGGTCGGCTTTCCCACCGGCGCTCGCCGCGATAGTCTTGAACGGAATATCTTCCGGGAGGAGCGGCTCAATTTGAATATCGGTAATTCCTGTATCCATAGCCAGGATAAACCGTTTTAAGCGGTGTAATTCGTGTTCGTCCCGAATGCCTACACCGAGCGCCTGCTTCGTTAAAACGGTAATGGCGCTAATCGCTTCATACAGGGCGGCGTAAGGCGCGAACCCGGCTTTACCGGCTAAAGTTAAAAGAAGCTGATTTTTATCTTCGGTTTTAAAAAGGCGGACTTTTTCTTCATCACGGAAGAAATAAAAGCGGCCACAAGAATTCATCGCCCAAAGGCGGCGCTCGCCGTCTGGCTTGATTTCCGCAATCGTTTCATATTCTAGGGCCGCCTTCCGAATCCCTAAAGCATATTCAAAAATCGTTCCGCCGATTAAAATGGCTAGGCGGAAGGTCGTGGGCTTCTCTTTACAGACAACATTAAGCGCAAATTCTACGGGCGACCCAGAAGGAAAGTAGAGGATACCCGCCCGCACCGAGTCCACAACGAATTTTACTGCGGCGAGAAAATTGCTTTTGCCAGCGGTATTTTCGCCCAAAAGCATAATAATCGGGAGAATCCCCGTATTATACTTTTTGGGATAAGAAAGCTTTTCGCGCTGTTTTTTGTAGCGTTCGCCGTCTTCCACCAAATCCAGTGCGGTGAAATTGGTAAACGACCGCCAGTTTTCTAAAGCAAATTCAAGCAGCATATCTTTTCCTCGCTGTCCAGGCCGGATTATAGCGCTTTTCCACCTATTTTTCAAGGAAAATCGTAAAAAATTAAGGATATTTTAAAAACTGGCTTGCTTTTTATAAGGTTTAGCCTATACTAAGGAGCATAAGTGAATTTGTATAGCTATAGAGGTGCGCTATCTTATGCCCTTATCGTTAAAAGCCTGTTCTCTCGCCGCTTTGACGGCGCTCTTTTTGACTTCCACCACCGCGCTAGCGCTGACGCCGCCGCCGCCCGAGCCGGAACCCGATACCTATATGCGGGTTTGTGATGCTTACGGGGAAGGCTATTTTTATATTCCTGGCACGGAAACCTGCTTACGGATTGGCGGCTTCGTCCGCACCGAAATCCAAGGCGGCGACCAAGTTTACGCCCGCAAACGCGGCGACCGCCACCGCGATACCTATGCCTGGTTATCACGCGGCGAATTAAAATTCTACACCGCCACCCCGACCGATTACGGCACGCTGCGCAGCTTCTTTGCTTTACGCTCCGACTGGAAAGCCGGCGGCGAATTCGGCTCAGCGAATGATAATACCGGCGGCTCGCTGCGCTTTGCGTATATTGAGCTGGGTGGCTTACGGGTTGGCCTCGATGAGACGATTTTTGCCCATTGGACAGGCTATTATGGAAATGTCCTTAATGACGATGTTTTAAACCCTGCCACGACACGCACTAATGTGATTTCCTATACTTGGGCGGCCGATAATGGGCTGTCGGCTATCCTCGGCGTTGAGCAAGGCAACGATGAGAGCGCCGATGGGAATAATATTTATCACGATGGCGATCATGATATTGAAAGCGATCAATATAAGAACGCTGATAAGGGTGGTTATCGTTTCCGCCCGGGTCATATTTATGATGAGAACAATTCATTTAAACGCAAAAAATTAAGCCAGCAAACCCATAATTACGCGCCTTATGTTGTCGGCGGCGTGAAATATGAAAAAGGCTGGGGAAAAGTTTCCGCCGTGTTCGGCTATGATTCCTATTATAGCTCTTGGGCGACCAAATTACGCGGCGATGTCAATATTACCGATAAATGGTCAGCCTTTTTAATGGCCGGCTATAAGTCCATGGACGATTATTATAATCTGGACGATACTTATGGGACGAAAGCCAAAAAAGAACTTATCCGCAATGGTAAAAAAATAACGCGCTACGGCATTTATCGGCAGGTAAATTCCATGTATGGCGATTGGGGCGGCGACTGGGCAGCTTGGGCGGGAACAAGCTATCAGCTTAGACCCGCAACGAGCTTGAATTTCCAAGCCGCTTATAGCGATGACCGCACTTACGCTACGGCCGCGAATATCGAGCATCAAATCGTCCCTGGTTTAACGATTATCCCCGAAATCGCCTATATTAAATGGGATAATAATTACGGCCGCAAATATTCGGACGGCAAGGAATTCCGCTCTTCAATGAAAGGGCAAGATGCTGTTCAAGGCTTATTGCGGCTACAGCGCAGCTTCTAATTCTCGCGTTCCCGGCAAACGCAAGAACCGATACTTTAACGCCGATGGAGAGAAAAGCTTATGTGTGCGAATGATGGGAAAGTCTATATTGACGAAATCCAGGCTTTGGAAATTCTGGATAGCCGTGGAAACCCGACTGTTGAAGTCGGTGTTCGCCTTGATGATGGTTCTTACGGCCGCGCCGCCGTTCCGTCTGGCGCGTCCACCGGAACTCATGAAGCGGTTGAATTGCGGGATAAAGAAGCCCGTTATGGTGGTAAGGGCGTTGCCAACGCTGTCAGCAATGTAAATGGCGAAATTGATATTGCGCTGGAAGGCGACATCGCTAATCAACAGCTCTTAATTGACAAAAAGCTGATTGCGCTGGACGGCACGAAAAATAAAAGTAATTTGGGCGCGAATGCGATTTTGGGTGTCTCTTTGGCCGTTGCCCGCGCGGCGGCTGTGTCAGCGGATTTACCGCTTTATCGTTATATCGGCGGAACGCAAGCTTGCGTCTTGCCGGTTCCGATGATGAACATCTTAAACGGCGGCGCTCACGCCGATAATCCGATTGATTTTCAGGAATTCATGATTATTCCTTACGGCGCTCCGTCTTTTAAAGAGGCTGTGCGTTATGGCGCAGAAATCTTCCATGTTCTGAAAAGCGCTCTTAAAAAGGCCGGTTATAACACGAATGTGGGCGATGAAGGCGGCTTCGCGCCGGCGGTAAAAACAGCCGCAGAAGCGCTGTCCTTTATCGTGGACGCGATTGAAGAAGCTGGTTTTAAACCGGGTGAAGAAGTTGGCATCGGCCTCGATTGCGCCGCCAGCGAATTTTACCAAGACGGCCGCTATTTTTATGCCGGTGAGGGCGAAAAGGGTGTTTATCGCACCAGCGAGGAGCAGGTAGAATATCTGGCCACGCTTTGCGCCGATTATCCCATCGTCTCGATTGAGGATGGTATGGCTGAAGATGACTGGAAAGGCTGGGCGGCTTTAACCGAAAAACTCGGTAAGAAATGCCAGCTTGTCGGTGATGATTTGTTCGTAACGAATACCGAGCGGCTGGCTTATGGGATTAAGCGGAATATCGCCAATTCCATTCTTATTAAGGTTAACCAAATCGGCACTCTTTCCGAAACTTTGGCGGCGATTGAGATGGCTCATAAGGCCGGTTATACCGCGATAGTATCCCACCGCTCCGGCGAAACCGAGGATACCTTTATTGCGGATTTGGCGGTCGCTACGAATTGCGGTCAGATTAAAACTGGCTCTATGTCGCGCTCCGACCGGATTGCGAAATATAATCAACTTCTCCGTATTGAGGCAGAGCTGGAAGATGCCGCAACATACGCAGGGAAATCGGCGTTCGCTCATCTTTGAGCCACTTAAACTTGTATTTATAATGAGGGGCTATAGTAAAGGACAACGCATATGACAGAGCATCTTGAAGAAATTGCTCACAAACTGGTAGCTGGCGGTAAAGGTATTCTGGCCGCCGATGAGAGCAATAGCACGATTAAAAAACGCTTTGATGTGGCGCATATTGAAAATACGGAAGAAGCCCGCCGCGATTATCGGGAAATGCTTTTCTCCGATAAAGAGACGATGAGCCAATATATTTCCGGCGTCATTTTATATGATGAGACAATTCGTCAGAAAGCCTCTGATGGCCGTATGCTGACGGATATTATGCTGGAAGCCGGTAGTATTCCCGGCATCAAAGTGGACGCAGGGGCAAAACCCTTGGCTGCTTTTCCGGGAGAGGAAATTACCGAGGGCCTGGACGGGCTGCGTGAGCGGCTGAAAGAATATTATGGCCTCGGTGCTCGTTTCGCTAAGTGGCGCGGTGTCATAAATATTGATAAAACAAGCTTGCCGACAGTCGGCGCGGTTAAGCAAAACGCGCAAGCTTTAGCTCGTTATGCTGCCCTGTGCCAGGAAAATGGTATTGTGCCGATTGTCGAGCCGGAAGTTTTGATGGACGGCCAGCCCGGCGATCACAGCATCGAGCGCAGTTATGAGGTAACTAAATTTGTCCTTGACGAGGTGTTTATCGCCTTACGCGATGCGCGCGTTTTACTGGAAGGCATGATTTTAAAGCCGAGCATGGTGATTGAAGGCAAAAAAGCGCGTAGCTCTTCCGTTGAGAAGGTAGCTCAGGAGACCTTGCGCTGCTTGAAAGAGACGACCCCTGCGGCTGTCGCTGGTATTGCTTTCCTTTCCGGCGGCCAATCCGATGAAGAGGCAACAGCCCATCTTTCGGCTATGAATGCTATGGGGCCGCTGCCTTGGCCGCTGACCTTCTCTTACGGCCGGGCTTTACAAGCTGCTGCTATTGCGGCTTGGGGCGGTAAGAAAGAAAACATCGCCGCTGGGCAGAAAGCTTTTGCTCATCGCGCCAAAATGAATTATTTGGCCGCTTTGGGTAAATGGACAGCCGCCGAAGATGCTGCGGCTTGACCCCATCTATATGTAAGAGAGGCCATCGCGATTTAGCGATGGCCTTTTAGCCGCCTATAGGGAAGGAAGGATAGAGATTAGGCGGCTATTTTCCGAAGAAAACTTTTAATCTCTACAAATTTATGGCCTTCGCGGCGCAGCATTTCGGCGTCTTTCTCAGCGCCTTCGCGATAATCCGAAAATAACATCGTAATATCGTTTTCCGCGTCTATCCCGGTAATTCTATAAATCGTTTCCATTTTCTCTATC
>Ga0157362_1000103_pt1 | contig 23650 bp, 24 predicted proteins | sample AttlaeALBM3_FD_111480 | JGI IMG/M metagenome (GOLD analysis project Ga0157362, IMG submission 111480) | Fungus gardens microbial communities from leaf cutter ant in Ribeirão Preto, State of São Paulo, Brazil - Atta laevigata ALBM3 | ecosystem: Host-associated > Fungi > Mycelium > Unclassified ... | reverse complement strand
TCGTCGGTCAGGTAGGTCTTGCCCGGCACGATGTCGTTGGACGATGTGACCCGGGCCGGGAATTCTCCAGCGCTGTCAGCAGGCAGCGTGGGTACAGCATCAGGCACTGGTCGTGCTCCTTTGCTTCCACTACGGGGAGGCTCCGAGGGCGCACGAGCACGCGCGGGAACGCGCGGACGCGCGCACCGCGCCTCCTTGGCCGCACCCAGCCTCCCCTGCGCCGGCCCCTCGATCCATGCCCGACCCTGACCAAGCTGCCGGCACCGTTTGCCCCGTCAGGACCAAACCCCCCGCGGGTCGGTGAGGAGGTCCCGACCTGCCGGGCCGGGGTTGCACGCCGGCCCCGCCAGATGCTTGGTTGGGTCGGTCAACTCGCCAGACCCCGCCCGGGCGCGGTCTGGACCGCTGCGACATGATGACGGTGGGTGAGCCGTCAGATGCGTCCCGGTGGTAGCCCCGACTGTGCGCTCAATTACCCGGTTCGTGATCCAGGAGGATCGACAGCATGGCGATGAAATTCCTATCGGACGAGTGGTGCGCCGCGGCCATGGAGGCCATCAACAACAACGACGCCGTCTACAAGGGCTTCAAGGACCCCAAGAACTTCGACCACCGGATGTACTTCGGTGTGCTGGAACGCGACGATCTGATGTCGTACTTCACGTTCAGGGAGGCCAAGCTCACCGAGTGGACCACCAAGCCTTACGACCCCCCCTTCGACTTCGGGCTCAAGGCGAAGGTGGAGCACTACCGCGAGGCGGCCGAGGGACGGACCGAGGGTGGAAAGCTGCTCATGGGCGGCAAGCTGAAGATCACCGACGGCAACATCCAGTTGGCGATCCAGAACGCCGGGGCGTTCAACAACTTCCTGCTGTCGTTCGGCCAGGTCGACACCGACTGGGACGTCTGACGATGGCGGAGGAGTACCCCGTCACCTGCCACGACGGTGACGAGGCCAACGGGGTCGCGAACATCCTCAACATGCTGCTCATGCAGAACTTCGCGAACAAGCCCGAGCTGATCAAGGTCGCGAAGAAGATGAAGCGGCCGGTGGCGGTGATCTCCACGGACACCGAGACCGAGGCGACGCTCGAGTTCGGCCCCGATGGCGTCATCATCTACAACGGCGTGCAGGGCGACCCGAGCGTCGCGGTGCACGCCACCGTCGACCAGATCCTCGACGTGTCGCAGCTGAAGATGAAGGCGGGCGGGCTACTGCCCGTGGGCTTCTTCACCAAGCGCGGCGGCAAGGTACTCGGCCAGATAGCGACCCACAAGCTGGTGGTCAAGGGCCTGCTCACGCACACGATCGCGTCGTTGCGCACGATCGCGTTGGTGTCGGTCGCAGAGTAGCCCGGCTCTAAACATTGTTCCCGGAGCGCCGCCCCCCGGACGGGGGCGGCGCTTCGGTGTTGACGGCCGCGTTCGCCGCGGATCCCCTCTTCGCGCTTCTGTTCCCCGGTGCGCGCGAGGACGCGCTGAGCGCTTGGTTCCGGGCCGTCGCCACGGTGATTGGGGGATGTCGATACGGCCGGTTGCGGGCCGGGGAGGCCGCGGCCGCCGTCTGGACCACTGCCGAATGCCCCTCCTGTCTGGCGGCGCTCGACGAGGCCCTGACCGATCTGATCGACCCCCGCGCCGCCGGGGAGGGCATGGAGCTGGTGGCCCGGGTCCGCGCGGCGGCCGTACCGGTGGAACCGTCGGCGTGGTGCCTGCACTGGCTGGGCGTGCGGCCGGAGCACCGGCGTCGCGGCGAGGGCGGCCGGTTGCTGTCCGAGGTGACCGCCGCCGCCCGCGCAGCCGGGGCGGTGCTGATGACCACGACCGCCAACCCCGACGCGGTGGCGTTCTACGGTCGAGGTGGGCTCCAGCCGATCGCGACGCGGGAGGTCGTCGGGCAGCCGGGCCTGAGGGTTTGGACGCTGCGGACCGTCCGGGTGGACCGATTGGGTTGATACCGTCGCCGGAAACGCGAGCCGCGAGTAATGGGAGGCGGATGTGTCCGCACCACAAGCCACCGACCTGGTCTGTGGCATGAAGGTCGATCCCGCCACCAGCCCGTCCTCGACCGTGCAGGGCGTCACCTATTACTTCTGCTGCGAACGCTGCAAGAAGACCTTCGACCGCAAGCCCAACCTCTACGTCGGGCAGACGCCCGGGCGGTGAGCGCCCGGGGTGCGCCGGCGGTGCGGCGTACCATCGGATGAGACCGTCCGAGAGGGGACTTCGATGGCTGCGCAGCCCGACGGACTCGGCCTGTTGCCGGGCGACCACGTCTGCGGCTTCTACAGCGGAGCCGCGGCGCGGGACGATCTCACCGCGGCCTGGGTCGCCGAGGGCGCGCGCTGGGGGCAAAAGTGCGTCTGTTTCCTCGAGGAGTCCGCGGTGCTGCGGGATCGCTTCTCCGACCGCATTCCCGGGCAGATGCGCCACGTCGAATTCCAGGACGTTGACGATGCCTACCTGCCGAACGGATCCTTCTGCAAGGAGACCATGCTGACCCGGCTGCACGACTCGGTCGCCGCCGCCTGGGAGGCGGGCTACCAGGACGTGCGGCTGCTCGGCGACATGAACTGGGTCATCCGTCCGGGCGTGGACACCAAGGAGGTCTTCGCCTACGAGGCCGAGGTCAACGCGCTGTCCCCGCGGCAGCGGGCCTCGTTCATCTGCCTGTACGACCTGGACCGCTTCGACGGCGCGCTGGTGATCGAGGTGCTCCGCACCCACGCCAAGGTCCTCCTGAACGGGGTGCCGATCAACAACCCGTACTACACGGCGCCGGGGACTGGACTTGTCACCTCCTGACGAGCTCCCCACCGAGCAACTCTCGGCGGTCAACGCCGTCGTCGTCCTCTCGCTGATCCTTTCCCAGTCCAGCTCGCCCCGGCAGGTGGGACACCTGGTCACCACCGCGGCGCCCTCGATCGTCCCGTGCGATTTGGTCGCCATTTGGCACCCGAGTGATTCCGGTGAGTACTACGAGCGCGCCCCGGAGGGCGTGGACGTCCAGCTCGCCGACATGTCCCCCGCCGGTGGGCGACTGACGGTGGATCAGTTTCCTTTTGGCTGGGCATATCCGCTCACCGGGCCGGCCAACGACGCGCGCCTGTTCCTCGTGGTGGCAGGCGCAAACGCGCCCAACGACGAGCAACGCTTCCTGCTCGCGGTGCTCGCCCAGCTGTGCGGCACGGTGATTGCCAAGGCGGAGCTGTTCGCCGCCGAGCGCGCCACCGCCGAGGAAATGGCCGGGCTCAACACGAGGCTGGAATCCACGGTCTCGGCCTTGACCAAGGTGATGGACACCCATCGCCGGCTCAACGAGGTCGCCGCCTCGGACCGCGGTGAGGCCGGGATAGCCGAGGTTCTGCACCGGCTGTGCGGGTTGGGCGTGGTGATCCAGGACGCGCACGGCAACGTCCGGGCGTCGGCCGGCCCGGTCGGCGAGCTCGTCGCGGAGAAGGAGTCGCCGGAGGCCCGCAAGGAATTGATCCGTGTTCTGGCAACGCTGCGCCAGGCCGTTTATCACCGCAACGCGTGGATGGCGTTGGCCAACCCACACGTGGATGTGCGCGGCGTGGTCGCGCTGGTCGACCCGGACAAGCGCGCCACCGAGGGGGACCTGGCCGCGTTGGAGTACGCGGCGACGGTGCTGTCGATGGAGCTGGCCCGACTGCGCAGCATCGCCGAAATCGAGCTGCGAACCCATCGGGACTTCGCCGAGGAATTGCTCGCCGGTGCCGAGGAAACCGCCGTGAAGGCCACCGCACACGCGTTGGGCTACGACGCGCAGCGCCCGCACCGAGCGATCATGGTGACCGGTGCCCGCAGGGCACGGATCTCCGAGTCGTTCCGGCGAGCCGTGACCCGACAGGTGCGGGCCTTCGACGTCGGCTCGCTGGTGGTCGGCCGTTCGGACAGCGTGATAGTGATGGCCCATCAGGACGTGGATTGGGTGGATCTTCAGCGCGCGATCGACGCCGAGCTGCCCAAGGAATGCTGTCGGATCTCGGTCGGATCGCGTTATCCCAACATCTGGGAGGTCCACAACTCCTATCGGGAGGCACAGTTCGTCACCGACCTGGCCTCCTCGATCTCCTCCAGCTTCACCGACCCCGTGCTCGCCTTCGAGGATCTCGGCATCTACCGAATCCTGTCCTCGGTCAGCAACCTGACCGAGGTGGAGCGGTTCATGAGAGAGAAGCTCGGCGCGCTGATCGAGTACGACAACGTGCACCGCTCGGCGTTGGTGCTCACCCTGGCCCGGTATTTCGACGGCGGCTGCAAATACGATGAGACCGCCGAGCGGATGTTGATTCACCGCAGCACGCTGAAGTACCGACTGCAGCGCATCCGCGAGCTGACCGGTTACAACCTCAACGACGGGTCAACGCGCTTCGACCTGCACCTCGCGACCCGCATCTGGCTGACCCTGGAGGCACTGTCGGGGCCCGCCGCCGGACAATGATCTGACAAGAGCCGACGACGATCAGGCGACCACCGGGGTGATCGGTCCGACGGCACCGGTGCCGGTGATCTCGTCGATCTGGGCCTCGGTGTAGCCGAGGATGTCGCGCAGCACGTACTTGTAGTCCTCGTTCCGGCGCGGGGCGCGGCGGTGCTCGGTGGGGGGCTCGCCGACCCGGATCGGGGAACCCGGCTGCCGGACCTCGCCCCAGACGGGGTGCTCGGTCTTGATGACCAAGCCGCGCTGCTCGGCGACCGGATGGGCGAGGGCCTGAGCGACGCTGAGCACCGGCCCGCACGGGACACCAACCCCGCGCATGCGCTTGACCACCTCGTCGACGGGGATTTCGGCGAGGACCTTGTCGAGTTCGGCGATGAGATCCTCGCGGTTGGCGAAGCGTTCCTTGAAGGTCGTGTAACGCTCGTCGCGCGGCAGATCCTCGCGGTCGAGGGCCTCGCACATGCGCTGGAAGAACTTCTCCTTGGCGCAGCCGATCACAACCCATCCGTCGGCCGCCTGGAAGGCCTGGAACGGCACCAGCGACGGGTGCGCGGAGCGCGACATGCGCTGCGGCTGGTGGCCGCCGGTCAGGTACCAGGTGCCGGGATAGGACAGGAATGACATCGCCACGTCGTAAAGGCTGACGTCGCAGTCCATGCCGACGCCGGTGCGGTTGGCTGCCAGCAGTCCGGCGACCAGGCTGTACCCCGCCGCCAGCCCGGCCGCGAAGTCCACCACGGAGAGGCCGGACTTGGCCGGCGGCGCGTCCGGTTCCCCGGTGAGCGACATCCAGCCGGCCATCGCCTGGAGGATGTAGTCGTAGCCGGGCTCGGACTTGAGGTCACCGTTCATGCCGAACGCCGACAGCGAGCAGCAGACGATCTTTGGGTTGAGGTGCTTGAGGTCGTCGTAGCGGATCCGCAGCTTCTCCGGGACGTCGCCGCGCATGTTGAAATAGACCGCGTCCGACACCTGCACCAGGTCCTCGAACACCGATCGCCCCGGCGCGCTGCGCAGGTCGAGGCCCAGGCTCTTCTTGTTCCTGTTGAACGTCTCGTAGAACAGGGAGTCCTCGCCCTCCTGGAAGGGCACCACGTAACGACCGATGTCGCCGCGGGTGGGCGGGTCCTCCAGCTTGATGACCTCCGCGCCGAGGTCCGCCAGGTGGACGCTGCCGTACGGGCCCGCGCCGTACTGCTCAAGCGCGATGATCCGAACACCTTCGAGCGGACGGGGTGACATGGGGGCTCCGGAGAAATGGGCGTTAATCGTGTGCAACCAGTGTGACTGTCAAACCGGCGAAAATGGTATGGCCCGGTTCACGCGACGTGCACATGTGTCACGTGAGCCGGGCCACTGTTACTGGTGATCCAGATGGTGCGTCAGGCGCCCACCTGGACCTCAATTCGACCGGCGTTCACCCGGATCGGGTAACCGATCAATTTCTCACCGCAGGGGTTGACGCTGTCACCGGTGGCGACGTCGAACTCCCACAGGTGCACGTTGCAGGTCAGAATGCCGCCGTCGAGCTCGCCGTCGGACAACGGCGTGCCCTTGTGCGGGCAGACATCCTTATACGCGTGCAGCTCGTCGTTGCTGCGCATGATGATGATCTTTTCCGGGCCCACGGTGACGCCGGCGATGTCACCGTCCCACAGCTCCTCGTCGTCGTAGACGTCGACCCAATCGCTCATTTCTTCGCCTTACCCAACCCTGATCGCTCCAGCATCGCCGCCCTGGCACCCTTGGCCGCGGCTACTGCCTTCTTGGTGTCGGCCTTGTTGACCGGAAGTGTCGCCAGCATGGTAGCGATCGACTTGGCCGCCTCGTCCGCGGCCGGGCTCCACTTGTCGACCCAGGTCCCCAACGCCGTGGCGTTGCTCTTGTTCGCCTCGATCGCGTAGTTGCACAGCGCCGCACTCCACCGGCCCGCGCGCTCGTTGTCGTCGGACAGGTTCGCCAGCAGCAACGAGGTCAGTTCGTCGCCGTTGTTGCTGGCGACCTCGGAGAAGGTGCGGTATAGCACCGACTCCAGCGTGGGGCGGAGCACCAGGTTCAGCGCAGCGAAGGACTCGGCCCAGTCGTAGGCGACCAGCGCCTCCTCAATCACCTTGCGGACCGGCTGCCAGGCCGGCTCCGTCTCCCAAGTGGCCTGCTCCCCGTCCACGAACCCGGCCTTCGGGTGGGCGATCTGCAGCTCCCTGGTGCGGTACGCAACCACGCACACCGCCCGCACGTAGTCGGCGGCCTCGAAACAGGCGGCGTTGGTGATGTATGACGACGGGGCGATCTGACCGATGTAGGCCGCCATCAGCTGCAAGCCGTGCAGCGGATAGCGGGCCGGGGTGAAGACCGTGCGTAGCGTCTTCACCCATTCCTTGCCGAACGTGCTGTCGTGCCCCCGGTCGTGGAACTCGCTGCACAGTTCGCGGACCACGACCTCCTTCTCGTCCTGCCGCGCGCAGTACTCGCGGTAGGTGTACTGGTCGGGATCGCGGAAGCCGTCCCAGTCCTCGGCCTGCACCGGCGATTCATCGCGGTAGGTGGAGAACCAGAGGTTCATCGGCGCGGCCGGGCTGGCCTCGTAGGGCGCGTCCCGACCCGGACGCATGCTGTAGTGCAGCTTGTGGGTGACGATCTCGTACTCGCTCGGCCGACGCTTGATGTCGCCGAATGCGGACCAGGTCCGCCGCTTGCTGGCAGCCATTGATGCTCTCCTACGACGGTTGGTGGTCAGAGTCTCTTGCGCGACCAGATCAGCCGCTCGGAATTCGAGGTGTCCAGCACGCCCGAGAACGAGGACATCAGCGTTTCCAGCTCGCGGAGCGGGTAGTCCCGCCCGAGTTCCTTCTCTATTGAGGCCCGGGTTAGCAACATGGGCGGGTCGCACTCGATCCGCACGTATGCGTGCCGGTCGACCACCCGGATCTCCTTGTCCGGGTTGTCATCCCGGGCGGCCTGGATGATCCCGTCGATGTCGTCGCTCATCCGCAGGATGGGCCCGACTGCTTGGCTCATTCGAATATTCCTTTCGGGCCTCTAGTTGGCGTACTCAACGGTGACTTCGCCAAGCGGCTGGATGATCGACTCCCCCACGGTGATGTCGTTGGGGATCGGCGTGCCCTCGTAGGACATCTTGTATTCGGCGCCCTCGCGCTTGAAGAACCGCTTGCCGATCATCAGGTCGGTGACCTTCTCGATGGCCTGCGGGATCGTGTCGGTGGACTCGAACACGACCAGGTGGGTGATGTGGTCGCCCTTGAACCAGGCATTGACCGGGATCATCTGGACTTCGTCGCTCATGGTTAGTCTCGCCTCCGCCGTCGGGTCGATCAGTCGAGCTCGGTGTGGCCGAGCTGGGTGTTGATGCCGCCGGCGTCCCAGAAGGACGTGACGTCGTCGATCTTTCCGCCAGAGTCAACGTGGAAGCGGAAAATGTGCCGCTCCGTGAACTTCCTGCCAGTCGCGGCCACGGTCAGGTAGGGGGCCGCCTGCGTGCCCGAAATGGTCACCTCGGCGATCACGTTGCCGTTGTCGTCGGCGAAGATGTCGGTGACCTTGTTGCTCAGGTCCGGGAACGCCCGGAAGCCCAGGCCCCAAATCGTGCGGCCGACACCGTTCACGTAGCCGACGCCGGTGACCCGCCGGGACTTGTCGTGGCTGACGAAGGGAACGTAGTCGAACGACGCCCGGGGCGTGCACAGTTCCGCCATCGCGGTGACATTGCGCTTCTTGTGCGCGGCGAAGAAGCTCTCCACGGCCGCGACGGCCGCATCGGAACGCTTGCTCATACCCGGGCCCCCGCAATCGCCTCTTCGTAGGTCTTGTTGGCGCCCAGACTCCACTTCAACTCGTTGGTGCAGAAGTAGATGCGAAGCGAGGCCACCGTGTCGCCGGAGGCCTCGATGCGCCAGGCCTGTCGGGAGTTCAACGACTTGCCGTCCCGTGTCGGCACGTCCAGGTACGGCTCCTTCTGAGTGCCCGTCAGGGTAACGTCCAGCAGCGCGTTGTCGCCGGAGATCACGGCCTTGCCGATCGCCACCTCGAGATCGGGAAACGACGTGAACAGCGGGCCGAAGAACTCCTTGGCCTTTGCGCTTGCGGAGCCCTTTAGGTCCAGCGGGACAACATCGATTTTCCCGCCCTTGACGGCCGCCGCCACCGCGTCCAGGTCGTGCGCCCGGACCGCCGCGACCAGGGCGTCCGCCGCTGCCTTGGCGGTCATGGGGTGTGCTCCTTCATGTGGGGTCCTTTCGCCGGTCGGCCGGCCGCGGATGCTCGCCGCGGCCGGCGCCGGGATGGCTGGGTGGACGTCAGAAGACGAGGACGGGCTTGACCGTGGCACCGGTCTCGGTGTCGTGGGCGGCCTTGTTGATCTCGTCGAGCTTGTAGCTGTGAACCAGCTTCTGCAGCGGGAACTTGCCCTGCTGAATCAGCGTGACCAGCCGGGGGATGAAGATGTCCGGGACGGAGTCACCCTCAATCAGGCCCTTGATGGTCTTACCGGGAAGCATTACGTCCCCGGCGTCGAACGTGTACTCGGTGCCGACCGCGGCGGCGCCGATGATCCCGACGGTGCCCAAGGGGCCCAGGCAATCCACCGAGTTGCGGAACACCTTCGGGTTGGCGGTCATCTCGAGTGAGTAGTCCGCACCGCCGCCGGTGATGTCCTTGATGTACTCAACCGGGTCGGCGTTGTTTGGGTTCACCCCATGGGTGGCACCCAGTTCCTTGGCCAGCGCGATGCGGCTGTCCTTGATGTCGACCGCGATGATCGTGGTGCAGCCGACCGCGTGCGCGGCCATGATCGCGGCCAGGCCCACCGAACCGGCGCCGAACACCGCGATCGACGTGCCCGCGATCGGGTTGAACGAGTTGAACACCGCGCCCGCGCCGGTCTGGATGCCACAGCCGAGCGGGCCGAGCAGTGTCAGGTCGGCGTCCTGGTCGACCTTGACGACGCTGCGCTCGAACGCGATCGAGTGGGTGGCGAAGCTGGACTGGGCGAAGAAGACACCGTTGACCCGCTCGCCGTTGGCCGACAGCGGCGAGCTCTCGTCGGGACGCCCGCCGGAGAAGTTGCGCATGTACAGGTCGGAGCAGTACGCGGGCCGGCCCATCCGGCAGCTCTTGCACGTCCCGCAGGACATGAAGCTCATCACCACATGGTCACCGGGCTTGACCTTGGCGACGCTCTTGCCGACGGCCTCGACGACCCCGGCTCCCTCGTGGCCGAACACGCACGGCAGCGGGACCGGGTACCACTGGTCGCGACAGATTAGATCGGTGTGGCACACCCCGGTGCCGACGTTGCGGACGAGCACCTCGTCGTCGCGCGGATCGGCGAGGTCGATTTCCTCGATCTGGAACTCCTGGCCCTGACCACGACACACCGCAGCTCTAATTTTCACGACAACTCCCGGGCTCGCGCGAGTGAACGCCACAGACCCTACGGGCGCGGGCCGGGCCGCGGCTTTAGCCGTTGCGGCCAATTGGGCACCGGTTCCTCAGCCATGCCGGATGACCAGCGATTTTGCTCACACGCCGGGAGTGCGCGGAATCACCGTCCGGGGTGACCTAAGGCATATCGCGGGACAGCAAACCGTAGGTGACCGCATCGGACAGCGCCTGCCAAGAGGCCTCGATGATGTTCTCGTGCACCCCGACGGTGTCCCATTCGCGTTCGCCGTCGGTGGTCTCGACCAGCACTCGGACCACCGCCCCGGTGCCGTGTGAACCCTCGATGATGCGGACCTTGTAGTCCAGCAGTTCGAGGTTCGCCAGGTCCGGGTACACCCGCTCGAGCGCCTGGCGCAGCGCGGTGTCCAAGGCGTTGACCGGGCCGTTGCCCTCACCGGTGGCCACAATGCGCTCGCCGCCGGCGTGCAGCTTGACGGTCGCCTCGGTGCGTACCCCGCCGTCGGCGTCGCGGTCGACGATCACCCGCCACGACTCCAATTCGAACGCCCGCACCCCGTCCGGTTCCAGCTCGGTGCGGATGAGCAGGTCGAAGGAGGCGTCGGCGGCCTCGAACGAGTAGCCGCGGGCCTCCAGATGCTTGACCCGGTCCACCACCCGACCCACCGCATCCGGGTCGGAGGCCAGGTCGTGGCCGAGCTCCTTGCCCTTGAGCTCCACGCTGGAGCGGCCGGCCATCTCCGAGATCAGCATTCGCATGTCATTGCCGACCAGTGCCGGATCGATGTGCTGATACAGGTCGGGGTCGACCTTGATCGCGGAGGCGTGCAGCCCCGCCTTGTGCGCGAACGCGCTGTGGCCGACGTAGGGCAGGTGGTGGCGCGGGGCCATGTTCGCGATCTCCGCGATCGCGTGGCTGACCCGGGAGAGCTCGCCGAGCTTGCCCGGCGGCAGGCACTCGATCCCGAGCTTGAGCTCGAGGTTGGCGACGACCGTGGCGAGGTTGGCGTTGCCCGTGCGTTCGCCGTAACCGTTGGCGACGCATTGGACGTGGGTGACCCCGGCCTCGACCGCGGCGATCGTGTTGGCCACCGCGCATCCGGTGTCGTCCTGGCAGTGAATGCCCAACCGCACGCCGGTCGTCGCCAGCACCTCGCTCACCACGCGGTGCACCGCCGAGGGCAGCATGCCCCCATTGGTGTCGCACAGCACGACGACATCGGCGCCCGCCGCGGCGCCCGTGCGGACCACCTCGGTGGCATAGCCGGGGTCCAGGTGATAGCCGTCGAAGAAGTGCTCACAGTCCAGAAACACCCGCCGACCCTCGGCGCGCAGGTGGGTGATCGTGTCGGTGATCATCGCCAGGTTCTCGGCCAAAGTGGTGCGCAGCGCCCGCTCCACGTGCCCGACGTGACTCTTGGCCACCAGGCACACCACCGGTGTCTCCGCGTCCCGCAAGGCCGCCACCTGCGGATCATCGGCGGCCCTGGCGCCCGCCTTCCGCGTGGCGCCGAACGCCACCAACTGGGCATGACGCAGGGTCAGTTCCTTCCGGGCCCGGGCGAAGAACTCGGTGTCCTTGGGCAACGCCCCGGGCCAACCGCCCTCGATGAAATCGACCCCGAGGTCGTCGAGGTGCGCGGCTATGGCCAGCTTGTCCGCGACGGTGAGCGCCATCCCCTCGCCCTGCGCACCGTCCCGCAGCGTGGTGTCGAAGACGTGGAAAGCGTCCCTTTCCTCCAGCACACCCACGATGCCTCCTCCGCCGATCCGGACAAACAAAAAACCCCCCGCCTGGCGGCGAGAGGTTTGCGCACCTGCAAACGGTCTGCGGGTGCGCCTACGAAATAATCAGGCCCTGTGCCACGCACCCAGTGTGGCACAGGCCCCGCGGTATCCCAAAACCGCGGGTCAGCAGACCTTGTGCAGCCAGCCGTGCCGGTCCGGCGAGCGCCCGTGCTGGATGTCGAGCAGGGCCGCGCGGATGGCCGTGGTGACCGGTCCGGGTGCCTCGGTAGGCATGGCCTGCGACCCACCCCGCCAATGCAGCGATTCCACCGGGGTGAGCACCGCGGCGGTGCCGCACGCGAACACCTCCACAATCTCCCCGGAGGCGACGCCCTCGCGCCAGTCGTCGATGGAGACGCGGGTTTGTTCCACGCGATGACCCATGTCGGCGGCCAGCGTGAGGATTGAGTCGCGGGTGACTCCCTCGAGGATCGAACCGCTCAGCACCGGCGTGCGCAGCGTCCCGTCGGCGCCGACGAAGAACAGGTTCATGCCGCCGAGCTCCTCCACCCAGCGACGCTCCACCGCGTCGAGGAAGGCCACCTGGTCGCAGCCGTTGGCGATCGCCTCCTGCTGCGCCACCAGGCTCGCCGCATAGTTCCCTGCGCACTTGGCGGCGCCGGTCCCGCCCGCGGCGGCGCGCGTGTACTCCTCGGACAGCCAGATCTTGACCGGCTTCAGACCGCCCTTGAAGTACGCCCCGGCCGGGGACGCGATCACCAGGAAGGTGACGTGACCGGCGGGCTTGACGCCGAGGAACACCTCCGAGGCGAACATGAGCGGCCGAACGTAGAGGCTCTGCTCGCCGAGGCTGGGCACCCACGCCTGGTCGGTGGTGACCAGAGCGTCGATCGCGTCGACGAACACGTCGGCGGGCAATTCCGGCAGCGCCATCCGACCGGCGGAGCGGGCAAATCTTGCCGCGTTCGCCTCGGGGCGGAAGGTGACCACCGCACCGTCGGCGTGACGGTAGGCCTTGAGCCCCTCGAAGATCGCCTGCGCGTAGTGCAGGACCGCGGACGCCGGGTCCATCGCGATCGGCGCATAGGGCCGGATCTCCGCGTCGTGCCACCCGTGCTCTGCGGTCCAGCTGATGGCAACCATGTGGTCGGTGAAGTACTTGCCGAACCCGGGGTCGGCGAGGATCTCCGCACGGCGCCCCTCGGCCACCGGTGCGGGGTTCGGCCGGATCGCGAACTCGATGCTGCGCAACGTGGTTCCATCGCTCATAGCGGCACGCTACCGCCCGGGACGTCGACGCGAGTGGATTCTGTGGTGGCCACGGATCGCTCAGCCGGCCACTCGGGTCGCGATCGCATCGCCGATCTGATTGGTGCTGCGAGCGCTCTCGCGCCGGGCTGCGAGGTCGGCCTCGACGGCGGCCAGCACTCGGCCCGCGGCCGCGACGTGACCGAGGTGTTCGAGCATCAGCGCGACCGAGAGCACGGTCGCGGTGGGGTCGGCTTTGCCCTGTCCGGCGATGTCGGGCGCGGAACCGTGCACCGGCTCGAACATCGAGGGGTGAGTTCCGCTGACGTCGAGATTCCCGCTGGCGGCCAGGCCAATCCCGCCGGTAATCGCGGCGGCCAGATCGGTGAGGATGTCGCCGAACAGGTTGTCGGTGACGATCACATCGAAGCGTTCCGGCGCGGTGACCATGAAGATGGTCGCGGCGTCGACGTGCAGGTAATCGTGGGCGACGTCGGGGAAATCGACGGCGACTGCCTCGACGATGCGGCTCCACAGCCCGCCGGCGTGCACGAGCACGTTGTTCTTGTGAACCAACGTCAGTCTCCGGCGAGGTCGCCGCTGCGCCCGTCCGAACGCGTCGCGCACCACCCGTTCGATGCCGAACGCCGTGTTCAGGCTGACCTCGGTGGCGATCTCCTGGGGGGTCCCCGCGCGCACGGTGCCGCCGTTGCCGACATAGGGGCCCTCGGTGCCCTCCCGGACCACCACGAAATCGATCTCACGGTCCCCCAGCGGTGAGCTGACCCCGGCGAACAGCTTGGCCGGTCGCAGATTCACGTGATGGTCGAACGCGAAACGCAATTTCAGCAGCAGACCTCGTTCGAGCACCCCGGAGGGCACCGTCGGGTCACCGACCGCGCCGAGCAGGATCGCGTCGAAATCGCGCAGTTCCTCCAGCACGGGGTCGGGCAACGCCTCGCCGGTGGCGTGCCAGCGTCGCGCGCCCAGGTCGTAGTGCTGGGTCTCCAACTTCACGGCGGAGGCCAAAGCGGCCTCGAGCACCTTCAGCCCCTCGGTGACGACCTCGGGTCCGATGCCGTCGCCGGGGATGACGGCCAGGCGGAGACTGTCCATGCGCGGGAGCGTAACCGGCCGTCTCAGCACTCGGCTCGCGCGTCTCGCCCCTCGGACGTCGCGCGCCCGGCGCGGGTCAGGTCAGGTCGACCGAGCGGGCCCACTCGGCCGAGATGCCGGCCGCCATTTCCTCGAGCGTGTCGGCGGGGATCGCCGAGTCGACGGTGAGCGCGACCAGGGCGTGACCGCCCTTGGCGTCCCGGGACACCTGCATGCCCGCGATGTTCACGGCGGCCTCACCGAGGATCCGGCCCACCGTGCCAACCACACCGGGGCGGTCGGTGTACCGGAAGAAGGCCATGTGCTCGGTGATCTCGACGTCGACCTCGTAGCCGTCGATTTCGACCAGCTTCTCCACCAACCGCCGGGCGCCGGACAACGTGCCGGACACCGAGACGATCTCCCCGGTGGCCATCGTGCCGCGCACGGTGATCAGGTTCCGGTACCGCGGGCTGTCCGGGCTCGTGGTCAGGTGCACCTCGACGCCGCGCTCCTGGGCGAACAGCGGCGCGTTGACGTAGGAGACCGTGGATTCCTCCGTCACGTCGGTGAACACGCCCTTGAGCGTGGCCAGCTCCATGACCTTCACGTCGTGCTGAGTGATCTCACCCCGCACCTCGACGTCCAGCCGGTGCGCGACACCGGCTGCCAGCGCGGTGAAGATGCGACCGAGCCGCTCGGCCAGCGGCAGGCCCGGACGCACGTCCTCGGCGATGACCCCGCCCTGCACGTTGACCGCGTCGGGCACCAGTTCCCCGGCCAGGGCCAGGCGCACCGACCTCGCCACGGACAGCCCGGCCTTCTCCTGCGCCTCATCCGTGCTCGCCCCCAGGTGCGGCAGCGCCACGACGTTGTCCAGCTCGAACAGCGGGCTGTCGGTGCACGGCTCCTTGGCGTAGACGTCCAGACCCGCCCCGGCGATCCGGCCCTCCTTGAGCGCGGCGTAGAGCGCCGCCTCATCGACGATCCCGCCGCGCGCGGCGTTGATGATGTGAGCCGTCGGCTTGACCGTGCGCAGCTGCTCCTCCCCGATCAACCCGACCGTCTCCGGCGTCTTGGGCAGATGGATGGAGATGAAGTCCGACTCGCGGAGCAGCTCCTCGAGGCTGACCAGACGCACCCCCAGCTGCGTGGCCCGGGCGGGGGAGACGTAGGGGTCGTACGCGAGGAGGGAGACCTCGAAGGCCGCCAGCCGTTGCGCGACCAACGCGCCGATGCGGCCCAGGCCCACCACGCCGACGGTCTTCTCCGCCAGCTCGATCCCGCTGAATTTGGACCGCTTCCACTGTCCGCCCCGCAGCGACGCGTGGGCCTGGGAGATGTTCCGCGCGCTGGCCAGCAGCAGGCCAACGGCCAGCTCCGCCGCGCTGGTGATGTTCGATTGCGGCGCGTTGACGACCATCACCCCAGCCTTGGTCGCGGCCGGCACGTCGACGTTGTCCAGGCCCACGCCGGCGCGCGCGATCACCTTCAGGCGGCGGGCCGCGGCGAGCGCCTCGGCGTCCACCTGCGTCGCCGAGCGGACGAGGATCGCGTCGACATCGGCGATCGCCGCCAGCAGCGCGGTCCGATCGGCGCCGTCGCAGTATCGGATCTCGAAATCGGGACCGAGGGCCTCCACCGTGGCGGGTGAGAGCTCCTCGGCGATCAGGACGACAGGCTTGGACACAACGTTCCTCACGCGGGGACGGGACAGCCGGCAGACAGGAACACGACACTGTGCCCGGACAGCCAAGTCTACCGTCCCCGAACCCGGCCCCCTGCCGGCGTGTCGGGTCGGGTTGCGTCTTCCGCGACGCGGGGTTCGGCCGGCCGTTGGATCTGCCGCGGTATTTGTGGTGACTCGGGCGTGGCGGCTGATCTGCTCAGTGCCGAGTCCAGGTACTTCTCGACCCGGTCCCGTTCCGCGGCGGGCAACCGATCACCGGCGAGCAGCTCGCGACAGGCCTCGACACAGTCGGCGAACTCGCCCGTCGCGTAACTGGCGACCGCGAAGGAGTCGAGGCATCTCCAGGCGTACACGTCGTCCTCGATCACCCCGAGATCGTTCGGGCGCGGTATCCGCAAAGCCCGCGGCGGCGGAGCGCGCCTCGCCGAAACGTCCCTGCAACAGCAGGTAATGCGCCAGTCCGGCCAGCGGCTCGGCCCGACTCGGCCGGAACTCCCAAGCCCGTTGATAGGCGGCGATCACGTCGTCAACAGCACCGTTCTGGCTGGTCAGCCGGGCGATCCAAAGCAGCGAGGCGAAGACGTCCTCGGAGCACCCGCCCAGCCGCACCCGGCGCCGGTACGCCGCCAGGGCCGAATCGAACTGTTCGCTGTATCGATAGCTGTGGGCCAGGTAGGTCTGGTACCGGGCGTTGGCCGGTTCATCGACAAGCGCCGGCTCGAGCGTGCGGGCGTCGCGCGCGTACTTCTCGACCGGGCTCAACCCGCGGCTGCGGCCGCCGTCGGCGTAGCTGATCACCTCCGCCTCAGTGATCTGCCGGTGTGTCTTTCCCCTCTTGGCCTCCGGGTACTCGTGGAGGACCCCCCGGTAACGCCATGGCAACCGGTTGGCCAACAGGGCGGCCCGCCAGTGCAGCAGGTCGCCCGTCCTGATCCGCAGGAATCCGCAGTCGGCGATCAGCGCCGGCCAGCGGAACCCGTCCGGGACCACCAGCACTTCGTCGGCGTCAATCACCAGGCTGTACTCGGCGTGGGGACGCGCCGCCCGAAGCGCCTCGGTGCGGTTGTGCCCGAAGTCCCGCCACGGCCGCTCGAGCAAAAATCCCGGCACGCCCTGCATCAGTTCGCGGACGAGTTCCTGCGTGCCGTCCGACGAGCCGGTGTCCACCACCACCCAGTGGTCGATGTGATCGCGCAAGGAGCGCAGGCACCGCCCGATCACGTGTGCCTCGTCCTTGACGATCATGCAAAGACCAATGGTGTTCATCCGCGCCCCATCCCGGCGTGGCGCAGGCCCCGAGCGTCCCGGCGGCACAACGTGTCGAACCCGGATCATCCGGGACGTCACGGTCAATGCTCGACGCAGGAGCCGGCGCATCGGTACCGCCGTTGGAGGGAATCGGCGACTAGCGGGCCCGGGCGGGCGGACCCACGACCTCGATTCCGTAGCGCTCGGCGATGGGGCCGAGGACCTCGGGGATCGGCAGCGACAGGTCCGCCGGGCGGCGGTCGTCGGTGGCCGGCTGCCCGAGTTCGAGGCAGAAGTGTTCAAACCCGGCCGGCGAGGCGAAGACCAGCACCCGGGTGGGTTCGGTGTCCACGGTGAACGTGTGCGGGATCCCCCGCGGGGCGAACACGAACGAACCGCTGTCCGCCTCGAAGACCTGGTCGCCGACGTGGAAGGTCATCCTGCCGTCCAGCACGTACCACGCCTCGTCCTCACGATGGTGGATGTGCAGCGGCGGCTCCGTCGTCCGGAAGGCGAGGGCCTCGACGAGAGCGAACCGGTCCTCCGACTCGGGCCTGGACAGCTTGGCGGTGAATCGACCGCCGAGCGACCAGACCGACAATCCCTCGCCCGCCCGCAGCACGAATGGCCGACGGTCCGCCGGGTTGGACATGCGGGCTCCCTCCGCGCTCGCGGACCGGTTCAGTCGGCGGCGATCCAGCTCATCAGGGGACGCAGCTTGGCCCCGGTCTGCTCGATCGGGTGGTTGTGGCCCTCCTCGACGTACTTCTTGTAGTTCGGCAGGCCGGCGTCGTACTCCTCGATCCACTTCGCGGCGAACGAGCCGTCCTGAATCTCGGCGAGGATCCGCCTCATCTCGGCCTTCGTCTCGTTGGTGACGATACGCGGGCCGGACACGTAGTCGCCCCACTCGGCGGTCTCCGAGATCGACCACCGCATCTTCGAGATCCCGCCCTCGTACATCAGATCGACGATCAGCTTGACCTCGTGCAGGCACTCGAAATAGGCGACCTCGGGTTGGTAGCCGGCCTCGATCAGCGTCTCGAAGCCGCCCATGATCAGGTGGGACAGTCCACCGCAGAGCACGACCTGCTCACCGAACAGGTCGGTCTCGGTTTCCTCGGTGAACGTGGTCTTGATAATCCCGGCGCGGGTGCCGCCGATGCCCTTGGCGTAGGACTTGACCAGATCCCAGGCGCCACCGGTGGCGTCCTGCTCAACGGCGATGATGCAGGGAACACCCTTGCCCTCAACGAACTGACGACGCACCAGATGCCCGGGGCCCTTCGGGGCGACCATGCACACGTCGACACCGGACGGCGGTTTGATCAGCCCGAAGCGAATGTTCAGGCCATGGCCGAAGAACATCGCGTTGCCGTCGACGAGGTTGGGCGCCACGGACTCGGCGTACAGCCTCCGCTGCACCGGGTCCGGCGCCAGGATCATGATCACGTCCGCCTCGGCGGAGGCGGTATCGGGCGTGACCACCCGCAGACCCTCCTCCTCGGCCTTCGCGCGGCTCTTGGACGTCTCGGGCAGCCCGACCCGGACGTCAACGCCGGAATCGCGCAGCGACAACGCGTGCGCATGGCCCTGGCTGCCGTAGCCGAGCACGGCCACCTTGCGGCCCTGGATCACCGACAGGTCGGCGTCGGAGTCGTAGAACATCTCTGCCACGGGGAGCTCCTTGTCTTCCGTCCGCCCAACGGGCCGCCTCGGCGGCCGTCGCCACGGACGTTACGGCATACGGTTTGGTTCTCAGGCGCTGCGGTCGACCGGACGCAGAGACCGGTCGGTGATGGAGCGCGGACCGCGACCGATCGCAACCATGCCGGATTGCACGAGCTCCTTTACCCCGAAGGGCTCGAGCATCCGCAGCAGCGCCTCGAGCTTGTCTGCGCTGCCGGTGGCCTCGATGGTGACCGAGTCGGGGGAAACGTCGATGACCTTCGCCCGGAACAGCTGGACCGTCTCCAACACGTGCGAGCGGCTCTCGGCGTCGGCGCGGACCTTCACCAATAGCAGCTCGCGCTGCACGGAGATGGCCGGGTCGAGTTCCACGATCTTGAGCACGTTGATGAGTTTGTTCAGCTGTTTGGTGACCTGCTCCAGCGGCAACGATTCCACGTTGACCGCGATTGTCATCCGGGAGATCTCCGGATGCTCGGTCGGGCCCACCGCGAGCGAGTCGATGTTGAACCCGCGCCGCGAGAACAGGCTCGCGATCCGGGCCAGCACGCCGGGCTTGTTCTCCACCAGCACGGACAGGGTATGGACGCTCACCGTTACTCCCCCATCTCCTCGGAGCGATCCCAGGTGGGTGCCAGCCCGCGGGCGTAGAGGATCTCGTCGTTGCTGGTGCCGGCGGCGACCATCGGCCACACCATCGCGTCGGCGTGCACGACGAAATCGATCACGACGGGCACGTCGTTGATCTCCATGGCCTTTTGGATGGTCGCGTCGACGTCGTCTGCCTTCTCGCAGCGCAGGCCCACGCAGCCGTAGGCGTCGGCGAGCTTGACGAAGTCCGGGATCCGCTTGGAGTGCAGGTCGGTGTGCGAGTACCGACCCTCGTAGAACAGGGTTTGCCACTGGCGGACCATGCCCAGGTTGCCGTTGTTGATCACCGCGACCTTGATCGGAATGCCGTTGATCGCGCAGGTGGCCAGCTCCTGGTTGGTCATCTGGAAGCAGCCGTCCCCGTCGATGGCCCAGACCACCGTGTCGGGTCGGCCGGCCTTCGCGCCCATGGCCGCGGGCACCGCGTAGCCCATCGTGCCCAGTCCCCCGGAGTTCAACCACGTGCCGGGCTTCTCGTAGGAGATGTACTGCGCGGCCCACATTTGGTGCTGACCGACGCCGGCGCAGTAGAGCGCGTCCGGGCCCGCGATGGCGCCGATCCGCTGGATCGCGTACTGCGGTGAAAGTGACCCGTCGTCGGGGTGGACATACCCGAGCGGATAACGGGCCCGCAGGGAGGAGACCTGATCCCACCACGCGGCGTAGTTGCCCCGGTTCCCGGTGTCGTGCTCGGCCTGCACGGCCACGATCAGATCGGCAATCACCTCCCGGCAGTCCCCCACGATGGGGACGTCGACCGCGCGGTTCTTGCCGATCTCGGCCGGATCGATGTCGGCGTGGATGACCCTGGCGTGCGGGGCGAACGTGGAGAGCTTGCCGGTCACGCGGTCGTCGAACCGGGAGCCCAACGCGATCAGGAGGTCCGATTTCTGCAGCGCGCCGACCGCGGCCACCGTGCCGTGCATGCCGGGCATGCCGAGGTGCTGATTGTGGCTGTCCGGAAACGCCCCGCGGGCCATTAGCGTGGTCACCACCGGGATGCCGGTGAGCTCGGCCAGCACCCGCAGTTCCGCGGCGGCCCCGGCCTTGATCACGCCGCCGCCGACGTAAAGCACCGGCCGGGCCGCGGCGACGATCAGCTTGGCGGCCTCGCGGATCTGCTTGGCGTGCGGTCGGGTGACCGGCCGGTAGCCGGGCAGGTCCAGGGTTTCCGACCAGCGGAAGGTGGTGCGCGCCTGCAGGGCGTCCTTGGAGATGTCGACCAGCACCGGGCCGGGCCGACCGGTGCCGGCGATGTGGAAGGCCTCCGCGACCGCGCGGGGGATCTCGTCGGCGTCGGTGATCAGGTAGTTGTGCTTGGTGATCGGCATCGTGATGCCGCGGATGTCTGCCTCCTGGAAGGCGTCCGAGCCGATCGCGCCGCTGGGTACCTGGCCGGTGATGGCGACGATGGGGACGGAATCCATCTGCGCGTCGGCAATGGCCGTGACCAGGTTGGTGGCACCCGGCCCGGAGGTCGCCATGCAAACTCCGACGCGCCCGGTGGCCATCGCGTAGCCCTGCGCGGCGTGCCCGGCGCCCTGCTCATGCCGAACCAGGATGTGCCGGATCTGCCCCGAGTCAAACAACGGGTCGTACGCGGGCAGGATCGCGCCGCCCGGAATGCCGAAGATCACCTCCACCCCGGCGGTCTCCAGCGAGCGGATCAGCGATTGCGCGCCGGTGATGGTCTCGGTGCTGGCCTCAGACATGTGCTGAACTCTCTGTGCGTGGGTCGCTGTCGGTACGGGGGCACAAAAAACCCCTCGCGCCCATTCGGGCGGCACGAGGGGTAGCGCGCTCGGCTGACGTGGGCGTCAGGCGGCGCGCTCGCAAATTACTACCGGTGTTGCGAAACACATGAGCGAACCGTCGCCGATCTTCTGCCCGGTGTCAAGTCGGCGACCCGCCGGGACCGCCCGGCGCATCCGACAAATCTGGCGTGATCCACGCCACACCCCACCGTAGCCAACTTTCTTCGCGAAAACACGCATCCGTGCGGAACCGGACGCCCCGTCGCTGCGTCGAAGCATGCATCGACCGTGGGAAGCCGGAGGTACGGCGATGGGGTCTGAACGCGTTCCGATCGATGCCACCGACCCGCGCAACCCAAGGTTCGATGCCGCCGGGGAGGGGACGGCGGGACCAGGCAAAAGGTCGATCCCGGCGGAACGGGGGGTAGCGCCCGTCGGCGGCTCGCCGGGGCGACCTGGCGCCACGGCGGAGAGCGCGAGCCAACCTCGCGGCAGGGCACGCCGGAAGCCATCCGGACGCGCATCCTGTGCCTGCATAGGAGTGCTTGTACTCACCGCCACCGTGATGGGGGTGCCCGCGTCGGCCGCGGGCACCCCCATTTCTTCGTCCGGTGGCCTGACGAAGTTCACCGACTGTCCATCGTTCACCCGCTACATGCGGCAGGTGGCCGCGGCGGAGTCCCCACCGGTGTACGGGGGGCCGGTCTACCGCGGCGGACCGGTCATGCCGAACGACTCGGCCGGGCCGAAGCCCGGTGCGCCCGGGGCCGCGATTCCGGCCGCGGGCAACTCCGCCACCGGCACCAACGTGCAGGAAACCGGCGTGGACGAGCCGGACGTGGCCAAGGTCGACGGAAGGACGCTGTTCAGCCTCGTCGGGTCGCGGATGAACGTGGTCGACGTGGGCACCTCGAAGCCCCGACTGCGCGGCTTTCTGGACTTCCCCGCCGGACAGGCGCCACAAGAGCTCCTGGTGCTGCCGGGGCAGCGCGTGCTGGCCATTGGGAACAGCTACGCAGCGTGGGGCCCGGGGCCCCGGCCGCTCGCCAACTCCGGGCGGCCCGCCACCGTGATGCCGATCCGCCCCGGCACCGCGTACGTGGATCTCACCGTCGTTGACGTCTCCGACCCGGTCCGGCCGCGGATCTCCTGGATCGAACGGGTCACCGGTTCCTACATCTCCGGACGGCTGCACGACGGGGTGGCCCGCATTGTGTTTGGCTCCGCCCCGCGGATCGAGTATCCGCCCTACCAGCAGGGTGATTCCCCGCAGGCCGCGGCGGACCGCAATCGAGCGGCCGTGGCGTCCGCGCCGGCCGAGGACTTCCTGCCCGCGCGACAGATTCTCGACGGGTCGGGTCGGACGGTGGGGCAGGGTCCGCTGCTGCACTGCACCGACGTCAGCCGGCCGCCGTGGCCGTCGGGTGCCGGGATCATCACCGTGCTCACCATCGACACAAAGCTGGGCACCCAGCGGTTCACCGACGCCCGCGGCAGCGGCGTGGTCGGCACTGGCGAGCTCGTCTACGCCAGCGCCAACCGACTGTATGTGGCAACCACCGAGGGCGGCTGGAACTCCGTGCGCCCGGTCCCGGCAGTGGGTTCACAGCCCGCGCAGCCGGCCGAGCGTCGGACCGCGATCCACGCGTTCGACGCGACCGGGCGCACGGCCACGCCGTACCTCGGCAGCGGCACCGTTCCCGGCTACGTGCTGGGGCGCTGGGCGTTCTCGGAGTACCACGGAAACCTGCGGGTGGCCACCACCACCGGGGAGCCCTGGGCCCCACCGGATCAGGCCCGGAGCCAAAGCGGCATCGTCGTGCTGGCCGAGGGCCGCGGCGCGTTGCACGAGATCGGCAGTGTGGGTGGTCTCGGGCGGGGCGAACGGATTCGGGCGGTGCGCTGGTTCGACGATCTGGCGGCGGTTGTGACGTTCCGCCAGACCGATCCGCTGTACCTGGTCGACCTGTCCGCGCCCGCCGCGCCAAGGGTGCGCGGCGAGCTCCAGCTGCCCGGCTACTCGGCCTACCTGCACCCGACCGGCGGCGGCGGTCTGCTCGGGATCGGCCAGGACGCCGACGCGCAGGGGCACGTGCTGGGTCTGTTGGCACAGCAATTCAACGTCTCCGACGCGGCACACCCGACCCGCACCGGAAAATTGCCGCTGGGGCGCGGTTGGACCAACGTGGAGAACGACTCGCGCGCCTTCACCTATCTGACGCAGCGTCATCTTGCGATTCTGCCCGCTTGGATCACTGAGAAGGTGTACTGCCCACCGAACGCCGAATGCTCCGCCGGCGGCGGAAACGGCGACGGGTACGCCGGTGAGATCACCGTCCCGGCGGCGTTGGGCATCGGCATTGACTCGCGCGGTCGCCTGCACCTGGCCGGGAAATTTGTCGGGGATTCCATGATTCTGCGGGTGGTGCCGGTCGGCGATCGGCTGGCGGCGGTGACCCAGAACTCGGTGGTGCTGCTCGACGCGGTCGGGCTGCGGGAGATCGGGTCGGTCCGGACCGCGCCGCAGCCCCCGCAGGGCACCGCTCCGGGCGCGCCCGGGAAACCCCGCTGAGCCGGCGAACGTTTCGGCGCGCTCCGACGTCCTGACAGCAACCGGCGGTGCAAGCGCCGCCCGTGCCTGTG
>Ga0157362_1000102_pt1 | contig 23650 bp, 19 predicted proteins | sample AttlaeALBM3_FD_111480 | JGI IMG/M metagenome (GOLD analysis project Ga0157362, IMG submission 111480) | Fungus gardens microbial communities from leaf cutter ant in Ribeirão Preto, State of São Paulo, Brazil - Atta laevigata ALBM3 | ecosystem: Host-associated > Fungi > Mycelium > Unclassified ... | reverse complement strand
AGGTCATGCACGGTCAACTCGCTGACCGCATGCCGGGTCCAGGCGCAAAGCAGAACCGGCGCGTCGCCGAGCTCGGGGCCATCGAGAATCGCGTACCCGTCCAGCACCGCCTCGGCCTTCTCCGGGACCAGGTCGACCCAGTGCTCCGGTCCCGGTTGTTGCGGGTCCGTCACGCAAAGCCGCCCGCGCGGGGCCTCGGCGTCGGTGAACACGTAGAGCCGTCCGTCGCGGCCGACCTCGATGCCGGTCGAGGCGTCAAGGCCCGACTGGACCACCACGAGGCCGGGTTGTTCCGGTTGACTGTCCGTCAGATCGGCGAGCCAGACGTCGTTCCGCGGCGCGGTTCCGGTGTTCGCGGTCACGGTCAGCCACCGGCCGTCGCGGCTGACCGACACACCGTAGTAGTTGGTCTTGTCCAGACCCTCCCCGAAGACCATCACGTCGGTGTCCGGGTGAGTGCCCACCCGGTGCAGAAAGACCCGACGGTGGTACTGGTCCTCACCGGCCGGCACCAGCTCGGGGGCCAGGCGTCGGACGAAGTAGTAGGCCTTGCCGCCGGGCAGCCAGGCCACCGGTGAGTAGCGCGCCCGGTCGATCGGCCCGTCGATGATTTCCCCGGTGGCCACGTCCAGCACCCGGAGCACGGATTCCTCGGTGCCGCCCTCCGAGAGCTGATAGGCCAGCAGTCGACCGTCCTTCGAGGGTTGCCAGGCGTCCAGCGTGGTCAGTCCGGTCCCGTCGATGGCCATCGGGTCCAGCAACACGCGTTCCGCACCGCCCTCGGCGGGCGGGTCAACCGTGAGCAGTACGGCGTGCTCCTGCTCGGCCGTTCGTCGCATGAAGAACTGCCGCATCCCCCGCCACACCGGCGCGCTCACCACCCCGGCGCGGAGCAGGTCGGTCAAGCGCGCGCGCAGCGCCTCCCGTCCCGGCCAGGTGTCGCGCCGGGCCTCGAACAGGGCACGTTGCGCGGCGGACCATTCGAGGGTGCGGGGGTCGTCCGCGACCTCGAGCGGCCGGTAGGGATCGGCGACGGGGTGCCCGTGCAGATCCTCCACCGTGTCCTGGCGGGGGGCCGGCGGATACGTGGGTCGCATGATGACGACCAACCTACTTGGCACGCAGCGGGTTATCCGTCGAATGATCTGGCCCAAAGCGGCCTGTGTCACCGACACTGTGCTCATCGGTCGGCGCGCGGTGCGCCGGCCGCACGCTGAGGAGGCGCGTTTGGGGCACGCCCTGGTCCTCAACGCGACGTACGAGCCGTTGTGCGTCGTGTCGGCCAGGCGCGCACTGGTGCTCGTGCTCAACGCCAAGGCGACCGCGGTGGAAAACACCGCGGTCGTCCTGCACAGCGCCACCTCGGCGGTAGCACTGCCCGCCGTGGTTCGGCTCAATCGCTTCGTCCGAGTGCCCTATCGGTCCGGGATACCGCTGACCCGGCGCGCCGTCTTCGCCCGCGACGGCGGTCGATGCGTCTACTGCGGGAACGTGGCCACCAGCGTCGATCACGTGGTGCCCCGCAGCCGGGGCGGCCAACATGTGTGGGAGAACGTGGTCGCCGCCTGCCGCCGGTGCAACCACCTCAAGAGCGACCGGCACATCGCTGAGCTGGGCTGGGGTGTCCGGCCCAAGCCGCGCCAGCCGTCCGGGCCGGTCTGGCGGATTCTGGGCACGGGCCGCCACGATCCCCGCTGGCTCCCCTACCTCACCGGTGGCGGCTTCCCGGACGAGGCCAGCGCCTGAACACCCGGGGCGGGACGATTCGGCGCGGACGGTTCGGTCAGAATTCCGGCATGGGTTCCACCCCGCCAGTGCCGTTGTGGCCATCGATGAGGCCCGCGGATGGATGAGCTCTCCCCGAACCTCGTCGCGGTGGCCACCGCGCACGGCGTCGCCACCGAGTATTGGGACTGGCGCGGCGAGTACGTCAAGGTGCCGCAGTCGACGGTCGTGGCCGTCCTCGCCGCAATGGGCGTCGATGCCTCCGACGACGCGGCGGCGGGGGAGGCGCTGGCCCAGCTCGACCGCAGCCGGTGGCGCCGCATGCTGCCGCCCTGCGTGGTTCGGCGCGTCGATGACCCCCGTCCGACCACCTTCTGGGTGCACGTGCCGCATGGCGACCCGGTCGAGGTCCACCTCGAGCTCGAGGACGGCGGTCGACGCACCGACATCGTTCAGCTGAACCGTTGGGTTGATCCGGTGGATCTCGACGGCGGTCTGCTGGGTGAGGCCACCTTCGAGCTGCCGACCGATCTGGCCCCCGGCTGGCACCGGTTGCACGCGGTCAGCCCGACACGATCGGAACAGACGACGGTCGTCGTGGTGCCCGCTCGGGTCGAACTGCCGGTGGGGATGACACAGACCCCGACGTGGGGATTGATGGCGCAGCTCTACCAGGTCCGCGCCGCCGACTCGTGGGGCTTCGGGGATCTGGCCGCGTTGGCCGAGCTCCTCGACTGGTCGGGCCGGGAGCTGGGCGCCGGGTTCGTGCTCGTGAACCCGTTGCACGCGGGCGCACCGACGCTGCCGATCGAGCCCTCGCCGTATCTGCCCGCGACCCGGCGATTCGTCAGCCCGCTCTACCTGTCGGTGGAATCGATGCCGGCGTTCGCCACCGCCCCGGCCGAGGTGCGCGCGCGCATCCTCGCGCTCGGCGCGCCGCTGAAGGCCCGCGGCGGCCCGGAGGACCTCATCGACCGCGACGCGGTTTGGACGGCGAAACGCGAGGCCCTCGAGCTTTTGCACGGCCTGGAACGCAACCCGGAGGCCCGGGCCGCCTTCGATGCCTATCGCGCCCGCGAGGGCGTGGGCCTGCTGGACTTCGCCACCTGGTGCGCGCTGGTGGAGGCCCATGGCCCGGACTGGCTGTCGTGGCCGGAGGAATTGCGCAACCCGGCCACCTCCGCCGTGGCGGCCCGCCGGGCCGAGCTGGCCGACCGGGTCGACTTCCACGCCTGGTTGCAATGGCAACTCGACGAACAGCTTGCCGCGGCGGCCGATGCGGCCCGCGCAGCCGGGATGCCCGTCGGGGTGATCGGCGATTTGGCCGTCGGCGTCCACCCCAGCGGGGCGGATTCGTGGGCGCTGCAGGACGTGCTCGCGATCGGCGTTTCGGTCGGGGCGCCGCCGGACGGGTTCAACCAGCGCGGGCAGAACTGGAGCCAACCTCCCTGGAAGCCGCGGCAGTTGGCCGAGCTGGCCTACACCCCGTACCGGGAGATGTTGCGCGCGGCGCTGCGACACGGTGGTGGGCTCCGCGTGGATCACGTGCTCGGCCTGTTCCGGCTCTGGTGGGTGCCGGCCGGCGAGGAACCGGCACAGGGCACCTATGTGCGTTATGACCACGAGGCGTTGGTTGGCATTCTCGCGCTGGAGGCGCAACGGGCCGGCGCGATCGTTATCGGCGAGGATCTGGGCACCGTCGAGACCTGGGTGCGCGACTACCTGGCCGAACGGGGGATGTTGGGGACCTCGATCCTCTGGTTCGAACGCGACGAGAACGGGCCGCTGCCGCCGGAGGCCTGGCGGCACCTGTGCCTGGGCACCTTGACCACGCACGACCTGCCGCCGACCCGTGGGTTCCTGACCGGTGAGCACGTGAGCCTGCGTAACCGGCTGGGCCTGCTGCGGGTGCCCGTGGAACTGGAGTGGGCGGCGTTCAATGCCGAGCTGGCGGAGTGGCGGGAACTGCTCGATCAATTGGGCATCGAGCGCGGTGGCGCCGTTGGCGACGTCGGTTCGACCGAGGCGATGGTGCTGGCCCTGCATCGCTTCCTGGCCGCCACCCCCTGCCTGCTGCGCGGTGTCAGCCTCGCCGACGCCGCGGGCGATCGGCGCACCCACAACCAGCCCGGCACCCACCGGGAATACCCGAACTGGCAACTCCCGCTGCTCGGCACCCGGGGCGAGCCGGTCCTGCTCTCCGACCTGCGCTCGGAACCCGGCATCGCCGCGTTGGCCGAAATCCTCCGGGGCGGGACCGGGGTCGACGATCACCGCAACGGGCAGCGGGGTGCCGGCGGGGCCACGGCCCGGGGTCCGGCCACGGAGCAGCGAGTGGTTCGCTAGCCTCTGCGGCGTGAACAACCGCTCGCGCCTCGCCGCCCTGGCCGTGCTGCTGACTTCCTGGCTGGTCTCGGGCCTGGCCGCGGCACCGGCCGCCCTGGCGCTGCACCGCGAGGACGGTGACGAGCCCGGCCCGCAGATCTCGACGTTGAAGGCCCTGCTGATCTTCGGCGTGATCCCGGTCGGGATAGTGGCCGTCATCGCGCTGCTGGTGTCGTTGCCCTCGATCGCCGGCGGCCCGCGTTATCGGCCCGGGCTCGATTGGGATTCAAACCCGGAGTGGTACGGCGCGCCGGGCGCCGAGGCCGACGCCGAGCCGGGTGCGTACGCCGGGCCCGCGGTCGGCGGGGCCACCGGCGCTCGAGGCGAGGCGCTGACCGGCCGGATCGTCACGACCGGGGAGCCCGGCGAGGCGGCCGACGGGGGCAGCAGTGCTAGCTGGTGACGCGTTCTCGCCGCGCCAGCGTGAGGAAATCGTCCGGGCGATCCAGGGGGCCGGGCGGCAGAGCGGGCTGAACTACTCGGTTTACGTCGGGCCGGCCGAGGGCCAGCCGCGGCCCTACGCCCGCCGGCTGCACGCCGAGCTGGGCGCCGACGCCCCGGACTCAGTTCTGGTGTTCGTCGACCCGGCGGCGCGCAACCTGGAGATCGTGACCGGATCCCGGGCGCGCCGGTGGCTCGACGACCGTGCCTGCGCTCTGGCCGCGATGAGCATGACCTCGGGATTCGCTGCGGGGAACCTGGCCGGGGGCATCTCCCATGGCCTGCAAGTGCTCGCCGAGCACGCCCGCCACCCGCAATCCCTCCACACAGGCAATTGAGGCGAGCGGAGCGCGAGCTCGCTCGCGCTCCCGAGCCGATTGATCGGCTCAGGCCGAGGCGGCGTCACACTCCCGCGCGCGCAACGCGCGCGCAATGCCGTCCCGGCTTTCCAGCAATAGTCGGCGCAACGCCGGCGGGCGCGGGGCGGCGGAGAGGAATCGATCGGTCAGCTCCAGGGTGGACTCGGCAACGCGATGGGACGGATACAGGCCCACGACGATTCCCTGAGCGATCTTGTTCGTGCGCTGTTCCCAGATCCTCGGCAGCACCTCGAAATAGCGGTTGACGAACGGCTCGAGCAGATGCTCCTGCTCGATCTGCGCGAAGCCCCCGATCACCGCCGCCTGCGTGGCATTCGGCAGCGAATCGTCATCGATCACCGACGCCCAGGCCTGCTCCTTGGCGGCCGAGGTGGGACGCGCGGCCAGCGCGCCGGCCGCATAGCGCTGACCGGCCGCGGTCTGATCGGTCGTCAGCTCCTTTTCCACCTCCTGCTCGCCGGCGGCACCAGAGGCGACCAGCCGGCGCAGCAGATGCCACCTCAGATCGGGGTCCATGACCAACCCGTCAATGCTGTGTGAACCGCTGAGCAGGCCGCCGAGCACTGCCAAGTGTTCCTCGCCCCGGGCGACGGTGGAGAATGTGCGGGCCCAGGCCAGCTGGCGATCGCTGCCCGGTGCGGCCTCCCGCAGCCGCTCCAGGGCGGCGGCCGCCAGGCGAACCAGCCCGGTGTCCCGATAGGTCGGGTCCGCGAAGTAGTGCAGCGCGGACACCGCCTGCCGCTGCAGCGCCTGCTCGACCACGATGTCGGTCTCGGCGCCGATCCCGCGCAGCACCAGCCCGACGTACTCGCGGGCGGGCAGCTCGGCGTCGCGGGTCATGTCCCAGGCCGCCGCCCAGCACAGGGTGCGGGGCAACGACTCGGTGAACGCCCCGATGTGGCGGCCGACGGTCGCAAGTGAGCGCGCATCCAGGCGAATCTTCGCGTAGGTCAGGTCGTCGTCGTTGACCAGAACCAGGTCGGGCACCTCCTGCCCCACCAGCGCCGGCACCTCGGTGTGCGGGCCGGTGATGTCCAGCTCGAACCGATCCCGCCGGTTCAACTGACCGTCAGTCAGCTCGTAGGTGCCGATCGCGATGCGATGCGAGCGCAGTGTGGGGTGTTCGGCAGGGGCCGACTGCGCGATTGCGAACGACGCGTACTTGCCGGACTCGTCGAGCGTGTACTCCGGCCGCAGGACATTCACCCCGGCGGTCTGCAGCCATTCCTGCGACCAGCTCCGCAGGTCGCGCCCCGAGGTCTCCTCGAGCAGCGCCAGCAGATCGTCCAGCGTCGTGTTGCCCCAGGCGTGACGGGTGAAGTAGCGGCGGATCGCCTCGAAGAAGTTGTCCCGCCCGACCCAGGCCACCAATTGCTTGAGCACCGAGGCGCCCTTGGCGTAGGTGATCCCGTCGAAGTTCACCTCGACGTCGGCCAGATCGTTGATGTCGGCCACTATCGGGTGTGTGGAGGGAAGCTGATCCTGCCGGTAGGCCCAGGTCTTCTCGACGTTGGCGAACGTTGTCCATGCGTGCGTCCAGCGGGTGCTCTCCGCCTGCGCCAGGACTGACACGTAGGTCGCGAACGACTCGTTGAGCCACAGGTCGTCCCACCAGCGCATGGTGACCAGGTCGCCGAACCACATGTGGGCCAGCTCGTGCAGGATCGTCTCGGCGCGCCGCTCATAGGTGGCGTCGGTCACCTTGGAACGGAAGACGTAGTCCTCCAGGATCGTCACGCAGCCGGCGTTCTCCATCGCGCCTGCGTTGTACTCCGGCACGAACAGTTGGTCGTACTTGGTGAACGGGTACGGGTGGGCGAAAAGCTCACCGAAGCAGTCGAAGCCCCGCTTGGTGACGTCGAAGATCTCGGGGGCATCCAGGTGTTCGGCCAGCGAGGCCCGGCACGCGACGGCGAGCGGGATCTCGACCTTGCCGTCCCGGTAGACGTCGCGCTCGACGTGATAGGCACCGGCGACCAGCGCGGCGATGTAGGTGGAGATCGGCGGAGTGGACTCGAACACCCAGGCGGCGGCCTCCGGGCGACCGGGCAGCACCCGTGGTTCGGGGGTGGCGGCGTTGGAGAACACCGCCCATTCGCGTGGGGCGAGCACCGTCAGTTGGAATGTGGCCTTCAAGTCGGGTTGGTCGAAGCAGGCGAACACACGTTTGGCGTCGGCCACCTCGAACTGGGTGTAGAGGTAGCTGGCCCCGTCGACGGGGTCGACGAAGCGGTGCAGGCCCTCGCCGGTGTTCATGTACGCGCAGTTCGCCACCACCCGCAGCTGGTTGTCATTCTCCAGCGCCGGCAGTGCGATACGCGTGCCGTCGAAGTGGACGGTCGGCTCCAGCGGCCGGCCGTTGAGCGTAATCTCGCTCACCTCCGGCGCGATCAGGTCGACGAAAGTCGGCCCCGCCCCGGCGGCGGAAAACCCGATGACGGTGGTGGAGCGAAACGTGGGCCCGTCACCGGTCAGATCGAGCTCAACGGTGTAGGCCCCCACGTCCAGGCGCGCGGCTCGATCGCCGGCCTCGTCGCGGGTGAGGTTCTTGCCGGGCACGGCGGGCTCCTGATCGAGGTGGCGGGCGACCGCCTCATCGTGCCACGGGCCGCCTCCGGGTAGGTGGGGCGGGATTGGAAGGCGATCGTCCGGGGTTGCATGCAAAGGAGTCGGCGGTTCCAACGGCGGGAGAGGCTTATGAGCGGTTCGAACACTGGTGGCAGGCACGCTCGCCCGGGCGCGGGGCCCCGGCACACGGTCGATTTCTGGTTCGACCCGTTGTGCCCCTGGGCCTGGCTGGCATCGCGGTGGATGTTCGAGGTGCAGCAGGTCCGCCCCGTCGAGGTCCGCTTCCACCTGATGAGCTTGTACCTGCTCAACAGGGACCGGGACATCAGCCAGGAGTACCGGGCCCGGATCGCACTCGGGCGCAACGTCGGCCGCGTGGTCATGGCCGCGGCCGGGGAGCACGGTGAGGAGGTCCTCTCGCCGCTGTACACGGCCCTCGGCCGGCGCATTCACAACGAGCGGCGCGAACCCGACCGGGACACCCTCGCCGAGGCGCTGGCCGAGGTGGGACTTTCCAGCGGCTTGCTCGCGGCCGCGGACTCCGAAGAGCTGGACGGGCTGGTCGAGGCGTCGCACACCGACGGGCAGCAACGCGTCGGGCTGGACGTCGGCACCCCGATCATCAGCGTCGAGGGGGTGTCCTTCTTCGGCCCGGTGGTAACCCCGGCGCCGGTGGGTGAGGAGGCCGGCAAGCTGTGGGACGGCGTGGTGCTGGTGGCCGCGACTCCCGGCTTCTACGAGCTCAAGCGTACGCGCGAGGAACGGCCGCGATTCGACGTCGGCGCGGCCGCGGTGCACTCCGGGCAACTCGCCGCGGCTACGGCCGGCCGCTGAGGCGCGCCGGGCCTGGCAGACTCCCGATCCATGCGCGTCTACCTGGGAGCCGATCACGCCGGGCACGAGCTGAAGCAGCACCTGCTCACGTGGCTGGAGGCGCACGGGTACGAGGCCATCGACTGCGGCGCCCATGTCTACGAGCCCGGCGACGACTACCCGCCGTTCGTGATCCGGGCTGCCGCACGGGTGGCCGCCGACCCCGGAAGCCTCGGGATCGTGCTGGGTGGGTCCGGCAACGGCGAGGTCATCGCCGCAAACAAGGTGCCCGGGGTGCGCGCGGCACTGGTCTGGTCCGCCGATACCGCCGCGCTGGCCCGTGAGCACAACGACGCCAATGTGATCAGCCTGGGCGCCAGGATGCACACGGTCGCGGAGGCGGTCAGCTTCGTCGAGCGGTTTCTCGCCACCGGTTTCTCCGGCGACGCCCGGCACGTGCGCCGCATCGGAATGCTCGCGGCGTACGAGCGCACGCACGAGCCGCCCGAACTGCCCGGCGAGGAGCCCGGCGGCGAACCGCACCCGGAGCTGCCCGACCCCGCCTGAATCCGGCGAGGTCGGGCAGGTCCGGGTGGCGGGCGGGCGGTGGTCAGCCGGCGACGCCCGGGGCCAGAACCAGCCCGGCGGCGGGCAGCTTCTCCGCGTGGGCGTAGGGAGAGGCCTTGTTCTCCGCCACCCAGCGCTTCTCCGCGATCGACTCGAACGGCGGCGGGATCTCACCCTGCAGCGACCACAGGTCAAACGGCGTCTCGTCGATGGAGACCTCCCAGTCGTAGCCGCGGTCGCGCACGAACGGCGCGATGATCTCCTCGAGGGTGTTTACCCACCACTCGCGCATGATCGGCCCGGGCAGCGTGCGGGCGATCTGGTCGACGCGGAAGCGGACGAACCCGTCGTGCCGGGCGCCGCCCACGAACATGTTCCCGGCGGGAATCTCCTCGAACACGCAGACCACGTAGAACTTCGGGATCGGAATCTTCGCGTAGATGCTGGTGATCCGCTCGGACAGCTCCCTCTTGTCCTCGGGGCTGTAGGCGCCGGCGGGGTGGTAGATCTTCCAGAGCGGCATTGATACTCCCGGTTTCGAGACGTCGTGGGTGACGGGGACCGGGAATATTCTGTATGTATACATGCATATTGTCAACGTGCCCCGAACCGCCTCGGTGCACAGCGCCGGCGGATGGCTCAGGTCAACGCGCGCAGCTTCGGCATCACGTCGGCGGAGAACTGCTCCATGAACCGCACCTGATCCTCGCCGGGGGCGTGGATCACCAGGTTGGTGAACCCGGCCTCGAAGTAGGGACGGACGGCCTCGACCGCGGCATCCGGGTCGGCGGTGACGATCCAACGCTTGGCGACCTGCTCGATGGGCAGGGCATCGGCGGCCTTCTCCATCTCGATCGGGTCGTGAAGGCCCGCCTTCTGCTCGGCCGACAGCGAGAGCGGGGCCCAGAACCGGCAGTTCTGCAAGGCGTTGTCGGCGTCGTGGTCATAGGACAGCTTGACCTCGATCATTCGGTCCAATGATTCCGGACCGCGGCCCGCCGCCGCCAGACCCTCGTTCAGAGCGGGCACGAGCTCCTCCTGGTACAGCTTCATGCCCTTGCCGGAGGTGCAGATGAAGCCCTCCCCGACCCGGCCTGCGTACTTGGCCACCACGGGCCCGCCGGCCGCCACGTACACCGGGATCGGCTCGGCCGGTCGGTCGTAAATCGTTGCTCCGACGGTCCGGTAGTACGTGCCGTTGAAGTCGACCCGCTCCGAGGTCCACAGCTGGCGCATCAGCTCGATCGCCTCGCGCATGCGGGCGAACCGTTCCTTGAATTCCGGCCAGACCATGCCGGTGACGGCCACGTCATTGAGCGCCTCGCCGGTGCCGATGCCGAGCATGATCCGTCCGGGATACAGGCACCCCATGGTCGCGAAGGCCTGGGCGATAACGGCCGGGTTGTAGCGGAAGGTTGCAGTCAGCACCGAGGTTCCCAAGGTGATGCGCTTGGTGCGTTCACCCACGGCCGTCATCCACGAGATCGAGAACGGCGCGTGCCCGCCCGCGTGCCGCCACGGCTGGTAGTGGTCACTGACCACGGCGCTGTCGAAGCCGAGCCGCTCGGCCGCCACGCCGAACTCGACCAGCTCGCGCGGCCCGAACTGCTCCGCGGATGCCTTGTAGCCGATCCGAACGTCCATGCCGCCTCCTATGCGCGACTGATATCGCCGGGTTTCAACCTAACCGCGGCGGCTTCGGTGACTGCGGGGGGTCGGTCGGCAAAGGAACGGCACGGTCCGGGTATCGGGGCGGGGAAGGGTCGGCATTCTCGGCGGTGCACCGCGGGTTTGATCGCTAGCTTGCCGGGGCAATGAGCCAGCACCGCGCCGACGCCCAAAGCCCCGCCACCACGGCGCGGGCCGGCCATCGCCGTCACGATCTGCGTCCGGTCCGGGCGTTGGCGGTCCTGCTGACAGCTGCGGCCGTCGCCACCGGAACCTGGCTGCTCGGCGACGACGCGGACGGTGGTTCGGGCGGCAGCCCGCGTCCCGCGCTCCTCGCACCCACCGGCTCCGCCCCGCCGCTGGCGGTCGCACCTCCGCCCGCGGGAGCCTCGCGGCCGGGCGACCATGTGGCCCCAGACAGCGCCGGTCAGCGTCATCGCACCAAGCCGCACGGCTCGGATTAGGGCGGTTGTGGTCTGACGATCCGTCAGACCACAACGCCCGGTTCCCCTCTCAGCCGCAGAGCTTGGTGTTGATTGCCTGGGCGGTCTTCGCCAACTCCTCTGCCTCGTCCGGCGTGAGCGCCGCGGCGATGATCGCGGCCATGCGACGGTTGGTGATTTCCTCGGTTTCGTCACGCACGCCCTTGAGGTGGGCGACGTCCGGGAACGGCTCGGTCCAACCGAACAGGCCCGCGTAGTCCGGACCGGGCCCCGGCCGATTCGGACAGTTGCCGGGCGTGTTGAGCAGGTGCGCCTCCTTCGGCGTCAGGCCCGCCGCGGTCACCGCCGCCAGGTGCACCGACCCACGCAGTTCGCGCAGGATCAGCAACACCTGGAAGGCGTGCCCGGCGGGATCGGTCACCCGCGGCTGCGCCGCCCACCCGGCGTACAGGGGCAACCCAGCCGTGGGGGTGGCGGCGATGATCTTTTCGCCGAGCTCGGCGAACCGCTCCAGCCCGGACACCCCGGCCAGATGGCGGGCGGCCCACTCCGCGGCCTGGGAGAAGTAAAGGCTCGCGCCACCGGCGGCCCCGTGCACCGGCTTGCCGGCCTCCCAGAAGAGCTTGACCACCTCCGGCGGGAACACCGTGAACACTGCCGAGACCACATCGGTCGGCACGTCGCCGAGCATGCCCCCGCGCCCCGCGAAGTAGCCGGAGAAGGGGTGGTCGTAGCCCGCCTTCAGGCTGGCCTCGCCCTGCTCGGGATGCAGCATCCAGGCTGCACCGGCCGTTTCGATCGGGCTTCCCGCCGCGATTGTTGCCGCAACGATCCTGCTGTCGGTCACCACCGACTCCTTCCGCCGGGCCTAATCCGGGCCAACTGCCCGCTGATTTCATCGCAGTCCGATCCCCCGGCGCGGTCAATGTCCATTCAGGACAACTTGCCCGTCATGGTTGTGCAACGCGGTCCGAGTCGGGCCCGGCGGAACGCTGGAACGAGGAGGCATGCTCCACCGCCCCGACCGCAATCGTGTACCGGTCGTAGTACGTGCTCACCCCGGCGCGTTGCGCCTCCCGGTGCTCGGGATGATCACGCCAGCGCTCGTGCGATGCCCGATCGGCGAAGGTGACCAGCGTGACCCGTTCGCCGTCATCGGCGACGAACACCTTGTGCTCCACATAGCCGGGCATCCGTTGCGCCAGCATGCTCATCCGGGCGGCGTGCTCGAGGTAGCCCGGCGCGCCGTCAACATTCAACCGCGAACGAAAGACCGTCATGATCTGGCCGGGAGTGGGCTGCATGGGTGCAGTCTGGTCGGAGGCGGACCAACCCGCCGACTCGGCCCGGTACGGGCCGGGCTTGCGCGTATGTGCATGATCGAATGATCCTGCACCGCAAAGACCCGGGCGACACGGGAGGACACCCATGCGAAGGCTTTCCCGCCGTGCCCTGGCCACCACGTCGCTGATGGTGGCCCTCGCGATCGGCCTATCCGCCTGCGGCGGCGGCTCGAAGGCCGCCCCGAGCCCGACGCCGAAACCGTCGCCGATCTCGTTGGGCAGCGGCAACCCATTCGACGACCTGCGGACCGCGGCCGCCCACATGCCGACCACGGCCGACGTCCTGGCCGCCGGCCTCCCCGTGGGCGGGAAATCCACCAGCCCCCCGGCCGGCCCAACGACTCCACCGAGCGCGGGGGCCACGGCCGCGCCCGCGACCGGCCCCGACAGTGCCGCCGCGGCGCTGCGGGCGAAGCTCACCCACCTGCTGACCGAACACGTCTGGCTCGCGGGCCTCGCGGTCGCCACCGCGTATCACTTCGGGGCCGAGTCACCGCAATTCGGGCTGGCCGCCGCGACCGTCGACAAGAACTCCGTCGACGTCGCCGAGGTGGTCGGGGGCGTGGCCCCGGACCAGAAGGCGAGCTTCCTGCAGGCGTGGCGCAGCCACGTCACCGACCTCGTGAACTACGCCAAGGGCGCGAAGGCGGGCGGCTCGAACGGCGACAAGATGAAGCAGGACGCCGACGCCAACCTGCTGGCCTACGCCCGCTCGCAGGGCGAGTTCTTTGCCAAGATCACCAACGGCGCCCTTTCCGCGGACGTCGTCCGCCAATCGCTGACCACCCACATCTCGCTGCTGGCCGGCGCGGTGGATGCCTTGGCCGCCTCCTCGAACGACGCGTTCAAGAAGCTGAAGCAGGCGGCCGCGCACATGCCCGACATGGCGGCGACGCTGACTTCGGGCGTGGCGAAGTCCGCGAACATCCCCGGCGACTCGGCGGACAAGGCCTCCGTGCTGCGCTCCAACTTGACCGGGCTGCTGACCTCGCACGTCTACCTGACCGGCGTCGCGGTCTTCACCGCCTACAGCATGCCGGGCGGCACCGATGCGCCCGCGTTCAAGGCCGCCACCGATGCCCTCGATACCAACTCCCAGGACCTGGCCACCACCGTCGGCCGGGTCGATCGGGGCAAGCAGGACGCGTTCCTGCAGCTGTGGCGCTCGCAGATCAGCGACCTGGTCGTCTACACCAAGGCCGCCGCCAACTCCGACGCCGCCGGGAAGGCCAGGGCGATGTCCAACCTGGACTCCTACCGTGCCTCGGCGGGGAAGTTCTTCGCGGACCTGAGCGGCGGCGCGCTGAACGCGGACGCCGTTGCCGCATCGCTCCGGGAGGGCGTGGACAGCCTGACGGCCGCGATCGACTCGCTCAAGAGCGCAGTGCTGAACGTGCCGGTCACGGTTCCGACGTCCGCGCCCACGGTGTCGGCCGCGCCGACCCCGAGCGAGAGCGCCAGCCCGACCGCCACATCGCGGACGCGAAAGACCAACACCCCGACACCCAGCCTGTCCCCGTCGGCGCGCGCCTCCGCGTCGGCGAGCGCGTCCGTGTCGGCGAGCAGCTCGCCGTAGCCATCGGGACCGGTGCGAACCGTTTTCCCGCCGCCAACGTCCAAGCGTTGGTCTCGATCGGGGGAAACGGATGATGACGCGTCGGCCCAACCTCACCCGGCTGCTGATATTTCTCGCCGTGCTCGGTACGGCGGTGGGCGGGGCGGCCGCCGCCTTCGGCGATCGCGACCGTGCCGCGGTGGCCGCCCCGCCCCCGTCGACCGCCCGCGCATTGCCCGCTCCCACCGCTGCGCCCATCGCCGCGAGGCCCGCGCCGAAGCCGCCGGGTCGGGACTGCGCTCCCGGCAGCAACGGCATCTACATCGGGCGGCACGGCAACGTCGACGTGGTCTGCACCCTGAACGCCGCCGCGAACCGCTGGCAGTGGAGCGGGGTCGGCCAGCGCGACGACACCTACACCGCCGCAAGGCCGGGCACGAGCGCCACCGACAGCACCGGGGCGGTGTGGGTGAGCCGGGCCGGCGGATCGGGCACCAACCTGTGGGTCTGGTCAGCGGCCCGGAACAGCGGGTGGCATCCACCCACGCGTCCCTACCCGGCCGAGGGCGTCACGCCGACCGGCTGACCCGGGTGCTCAGCCGTCGGGGTCGGCGACCCGGGTGGTCGGCATGGCTGCCAGGCCGTGCCGCGGCGCCGGCATCCGGGAGTGGCGCCCCCGAATGCTCTGCCAGATGGCCTGGTTGAACGCAATGGGGTCGATTTGGTCGGCGATCCGCAGCGATTGACGCGCGGACACCGCGGCCATCGGTGCCCGGGCGGAGTTTGTCGCGTTCCCCGCCTGAACGGGTCGAACCGCGGTGTAGGGCGTCGTGTCGGGCCGGGCCAGGAACGCCGCGCTCATCGCTGTCGCGAACGTGTCGAATTGGGTCAACGGCGCGATCCCCACCAGCTGCTCGATGGTCGCGAGTATCGACGAGGTTGAGTAGAAGGTCGAGTCGACCGAGCCGGACCGGGTCCACGGGCTGATGATCTGCGAGAGCGTGCGGTGGGCGTCGATGTGGTCCGGGCCGTTCTGGGCGTCGTCCTCGGTGACGAAGATCGCGGTGTCCCTCCAGTACTGCGAGTGCGACACCGTTTCCACCAGCCGGCCGAGCGCCAGGTCGTTGTCGGCGACGTAGGCCCGCGGGGTGGGCATGCCCGGCTTGGTGCCCGAGGTGTGGTCGTTGGGCAGCCGAACCAGCTCCACCGCGGGCATCGTGCCGGCGGCCACCTGGAGGGCGAACTCGCGCTGCCACTCGCTGATTCGCGGAACGCCGCACGCCCTGCGCGCGGCGAACGTGTCGGCGTTGTCCGGGCAGGCCAGGTCGAAGCCGCGGTAGGCGTGGTCGGTGTTGGCGTTGAGCACGGGATCGGTCGCGGTGAAGCCGCCGTGCGGGGAGGGCTGGACGTAGAAGCCGTAGTTGCGGAACGACACATGCGCCGCGGCCAGGCGGTCCCAGATGTAGGCGTTGGCCGGGTCACGGTTCGGCGCCTCGGCGGGGTCCGGCGACTCCGCCGGGTAGGGCGCGTCCCGACCGGAGTAGAACCCGGGCCACAACTCCTCGATGTAGGGGTTGGAGTTCGCCGCGACAGCCCAGTTCCAGCCCTGGGCGCTGACCTCGGCGTCGGCGTAGAAGTTGTCGAAGGTCACGAAATCGCGCGACAGCGCCCGCATGTTCGGCGCGGACTCCTCGCCGAACAGGTCCAGCGAGGCGTCCCCGTCGCCCTTGCCCAGCGAGCCGAACTCCTGATCGTAGGTGCGGTTCTCCTGGACCACGTAGATCACGTGTCGGATGGGCGGGAGGTGGTTGCGCCGGCGTCCGGAGGCCCGTAGTCCGGCGTCGGCGTTCGCCTGCTCGGTCCAGCGCTGCAGCTCGAGGGGTTGAAGCGGAAGGCTCACGGTGGTCAGCGTCCCGAGGATGGCCGGACCGCTGTAGTCGGTGTGGTCCGCCGAGCTCGGGCCGGGGAACGTCAGGTAGCCACGATGTACAGGACTGGTGCCCACACCCTTGGCATTGGCCACAAACAGCTGCCCGGCTGTCGCCACCAGCGCACTGGGGTACCACCCCGTGGGGATCGCGCCGATTCTTCGTTCGGTGGCCAGGTCGAGCACGTCCACGTCGTTGTTGCCCGCCTCCGCGACATACAGCGTGCGGCGGTCCGCCGACAGCGCCAGTGCCACCGGCGTCGACCCGACCTGCGCGTCCCGATACGGAGCGACGCTGATCGTCTCGATCAGGGTTCGGCCGACCGTGTCCACCACCGCGATCTGGTCGCTGTCGGCAGCGGCGACGTACAGCCGCCCGGTGGCCCCGTTCAGGACCAGGCCGGCCGGGTGCGTGCCGACCCTGACCACCGCAACGGCCACCGGTTGCGGCTTGGTCAGATCGATGGCCGTCACCGTGTCCGCGCCCTGGTCGCTGACCCAGGCGGTGCCGCCGTCGGGGGTGACGGCAACGGCCACCGGTCGGTGCCCGGCGGGCACGGTCGCGACCTTCCCATCGCCCAGCGACACCACGCTGATTGCGTCGCCGAGCAGATCGGCCACCACCAGCCGTCGCCGGTCCGCCGTCGCCGCCAAGCCGGCCGGGTAGAGATTTATCGGCGCCCCCGACGCGTTGGTCCGCGGCAGCCGGATGGGCGTGGTCTCGAACAGTTGACCACCTAGCACGCGATATTGGTGCACCTGCTCATCACCGCCGCCGGAGGCGAACAGCGTGGAGCCCTCCGGGGTGAAGGCAAGTCCACGGAACAGCGAGGCCGGCCGGGCGTAATTCAGCTGCTGGCGCACCGCGCCGGTGGCCGGATTCACCACCTGCAACGACTGGGTGCCGACGCCGTTGTTGCTGACGACCAGGGATGCCCCGTCCGGTGAGAGCACCATCCCCAACGGCAACTCACCCAGAAACGTCTGCTTGCCGGCCGGCGTCAGGCGGTACCCAACCGGGGTCACCGCGACCCGGCCGTCGGCTCCGACGTGCACCGGACCGGCCGTACGCGCGGCCGGCGCCGCGGCCAGCACCACGGCCGCTGCAGTCGCTGCAATCAAGATCACCCGCCCCGGCACGCGGTCATGATCGCAGCGGGCGCGGCGTGGCCCCTGAATCTGACCGCCTGTCAGTTTTCGTGTCGCCGGTGGTCGCGATTCAGGCGCGGGCGATGGCGGTCGGTCGAGGAATGTTCGCGTTGGGGTCGGGTAGCGGGTCCAATACCAGTTCGCGAACTAGGGAGAGTGGATATGCGCAGCTCAAGCGGATTCATTTTGCCGTTGGCGGTCATTGGCGGCGCGCTCATGTTGCCCGCGGCCGCCGTCGCCGCCGACGGTACCGGTGGCTCGGGCACCGCGCCCGCCGCCGTCGCGACGTCGAGTCCGGCTTACGGTGGCAGCTCGAGCGGTGGCAGCTCGAGCGGTGGCAGCTCGAGTACCTCGTCCTCCGGGTCCAGCTCGGACACCACGTCCAGCACCTCACCGAGCAGTTCGCAGGTCAGCAAGACGCCCTCGGGCGGGGCGAACACCGGCTCGGGCTCCACACAGGGTGCCCCGGTCGAGGGTCTGGCCGCGATCGGTGGCGGGCTGCTGGTCGCGTCCGGCGCGGCCTGGGTCTTCGCTCGCACCCGCCGGGGCACGGCCCGTTGATCCATCGGCGGGGGTCGCTCGCCCTCGCCGGGTGTGCCATCACCGGCGTGGCGTTGCTCGTCGTCTCCCTCGACGGCGGCTACGCGCCGCCGCCGCAACCGGAGGATTCGACGAGCGCGCCACCCGCGGTCGGGGTGGCCGCACAGTTGCCCACGACCCTGGCCGCGGACGGTGGGGCCGTGATGGCCCGGCCCGATGCCGTGGCGGCCCCCTCCAAACCGGTGGCGGTAATGACCTCCTCCGATCCGGTGGAGTTGTCAATCCCGTCCATCGGGGTGGATAGCCCATTGGAGCAATTGGGGTTGAACCCGGATGGGACCGTGCAGGTTCCCGTCGATCCCGCCCGGCCCGGCTGGTACCGGTACTCGCCGCCGCCCGGGGCGCGCGGGCCGGCGGTGATTCTCGGACACGTCGACTCGGCCGCCGACGGGCCGGCTGTGTTCTACCGGCTGGGAGCGCTGCGGCCCGGCGATTCCGTGGCGGTCACGCGTGCCGACGGCAGTCGGGCCGTGTTCACGGTCACCGCGGTCCGGGAATTCGAAAAGGCCCGGTTTCCGACCCAAGCCGTCTACGGGGACACCGACGGCGCCGCGCTGCGGCTGATCACCTGCGGGGACTGGGACCCGCGCGCTCATCTCTACGCTGGTAACACGGTGGTATTCGCCGAGCTGAGCTCTCCAACCGCGACCTGATTCGCTACCGTGCTCGCGCGGCGGCGAACTCCGCGTACCAGCGCAGGGTGTCCGGGGCGTCGACGGCGGCGAGGTTGGCCGCGCGTTCCAGGGGCACCCCGGTCATCAGTTTCTTGACCGGGACCTCGAGGCGCTTCCCGGTCAGGGTGTGCGGGACACCCGGCGCGCGGACGATCTCGTCCGGCACGTGACGGGGACTCAGATTGGTGCGCAGCTCGGTATTGATCCGGGCCCGCAGGTCATCGTTGAGCTCGCACCCCGGCGCGGGCACCACGAACAGCCCCAGCCAATAGCCGCCGTCGGGCAGATCCACGCCGACCACCAGCGATTCGGCGACCTCCGGCATCGTCTCGACCACGCCGTAGAAGTCGCTGCTGCCCAGCCGGACCCCCTGCCGATTGAGCGTCGCATCGGAGCGGCCGTGGATGATGAACGTGCCATGAGGTGTCTGGGTGACCCAGTCGCCGTGACGCCAGATGCCCGGCCACGGGTCGAAATACGACTCCCGGTACCGGATGCCGTCGGGGTCGTTCCACAGGTAAAGCGGCATCGATGGCATTGGACGGGTAACCACCAGCTCGCCAACCTCCCCGACGACCGGTCGGCCGCGGTCGTCCCACGACGCCACCGCGGCCCCGGCCAGCACCCCGGAGATCTCGCCCATCCGGACCGGCAGCAGGTCGTTGCCGCCCACAAAGCCGCTGCAGACGTCGGTGCCCCCGCTGGTGGAATCCAGCCGCACATCCGGTGAGATCTCGTCGTAGATGTACCGAAATCCGGCGTCCGGCAACGCCGAACCGCTGACCATCAGCGTCCGCAACCGCGACAGATCGTGCCGCTGCCGGGGGGAAATACCCGCGTTCTGACAGGCGGTGACGAGGGCCGCACCCAGGAACATCACGTCCGCGCCGGTGCGCGCGGCCACCTCCCACACCGCCCCGGCGTCCGGATAACCCGGGCTGCCCTCGTACAGCACCGCAGTCGCGCCCCGGGTCAGGGCGGACAGCAGCATGTTCCACAACACCCAGCCGGTGGAGGTGTAGGTGTAGCACCGGTCGCCCGGTCGCAGGCCGGCATAGAGGCCGGCCCACTTCAGGTTCTCCAACACGATCCCGCCGTGGCCGTGCACCAGGCCCTTGGGCAGCCCGGTGGTGCCCGAGGTGAACAGCACCCACAGCGGGTGCGAGAACTCGACCTGGACGAACTCGGGTGCGGCGTCGGTGGCGAGCAACTCGTCCCAACCGTGCCAGCCAGCCGGCGCTGCCTCGCCGAACACGTAGGGCACTGTCACGGCCTGACGCACCGTCGGAAGACTGTCCCGCAGCTGCTCGGCGACGTCCCGGCGGTCGATGTCCTTGCCGTTCCAGTGGTAGCCATCGGTGGCGATTAGCACGACGGGTTCGAGCTGCGCGAGTCGCCCGATCGTGCCCTCCGGCCCAAAGTCGGGCGAGCAGCACGCCCACACCGCCCCGATCGAGGCGGTGGCCAGGCAGGCGATGGCGGCGTGCTCGGTGTTCGGGAGGTAGGCGGCGACCCGATCCCCCGGTTGCACTCCCGCCCTGCGCAGCCACCCCGCGGCCGCGGCGACGTCCCGCCGCAGCCGCCCCCAGCTGACCTCGCGCACCGGTGCCCCGGTGCCCTCCCGCACGCACATCAGCGCCGGATCCTGCGCCCTGCCCGAGCGCAGAACGTGCTCGGCCCAGTTCAGCCGGGCGCCGGGAAACCAGCGCACGTCGGGCATCTGACCATCCGTCAGTACCCGCTCCGGCGGCGCCGAGGCGCGGACCTCGAAGTAGTCCCAGATGGAGGTCCAGAACCGCTCCAGCTCGGCGATCGACCACGCCCAGAACTGGGCGTGGTCGGCAAACGGCCGACCCTCGCGCGCTTCCAGCCAGTCGAGATACTCACGCAACGCCGAGCCGGCGGCGCGCTCCGCCGACGGACTCCAAAGCACGCCGTCCTCGGTCAACACACAACTCCTACAGGTCTCGCAGCGGTCCGCCTACCCGCAGCCGGTGCAGCTGCGGGTATCCCTCGTTCAGGAACAGCTCGTTGACGTCGGCGAGCTGGTCGGCGGTGAAGCCGCCGGGCATCTTCTGCATCAGGTAGTCCAGGTACTGGAACGCGTTGCGCACCCCGAACGCGACGAACTGCAGGCCGAGAATCTTGCGCGAGTCCCCGTCGATCACCGACTTGAGCAGGCCGTTCTCGCCCATGCCCTCCAGCGCGAAGAACATCGACCCGTCGCCCACCGGCAGCGCGCAGTCCTCGCGCCGGACACCATCGGGCGGCAGCTTGATCGTCACGACGTTGGAGTATTGCTGCCGGGCCTCCTCCTCGGACAGGCCGGTCCACACGACCTCGTAGGTCGAGTGCAGGAAGTCCGGAAACTCCTCGTAGACGTACTCGGTGTACTCGCCCATGATGTTTCGCGCGGCGGTCACGCCGGACTTGCGAGCCTTGAACATCTCCCTGGGCCCGGGGATCATGTCGCCGCACGCATAAACCCCGGGTACCGAGGTCTGCATCGTCGCATCGACGATGATGTGGCCCTTCTCGTCCAGCTCCAGCCCGAGCACGTCGAACTGATCCGACAGCGGTCGCTCGCCGGTTCCGAGGAAGATCATGTCGCCCTCGGCGGTGAACTCCTCGCCGGTGGTCATGTTCCGGTAGCGCACCCCGGTGGCGTGCGAGTTGCCGAGGATCTCGACCGGCTCGACATTGTCGATGATCTCCATGCCGCGACGTTTCATCGCGTCCTCGACCCAGCGGCGCATGTCCTCGTCGACGTGCTTGAGCCCCTTGGTCCGCATCAGCTGACTGCGCGTCAGGATCGTCGTTTGGCAACCCGTGGCCTGGAAGAACGACCCGTACTCGATCGCGGTCTTGCCGCCGCCGACGATCACGCACCGGTTGGGTTCGAAGTCGAGCACGTCCGGGTGGAGCATCGACGCGAAGTTGACCACGCCGTGCTTGTCGACGCCGGGGATCGGCGGCGGCGTCGGGCGGGCACCGATGGCCAGGACCAGGTTCCGGCACTTGAAGATGCGCCCGGCGGCCTCAACGGTGTTCTTGTCGATGACCCTGGCCTCGGCGTTGAGGATGTACTCCATGTTCAGTTGCTCTTTGGACTGGAAGTTCATGACCCCGTGCCCGGCGCCCCGGGACTGCAGGAACCCGTCGCGGATCTCCAGGATCGAGGCCCGCTTCTTGACGTTCTCGAAGTCCTCGCACCAGTACCTGTTGGACATCAGCCGCGCGTAATCGAGCATGCGGGCGGCTTCCGAGAAGACGTGGTGCGGCACGCATGCCTCGTGCGGACACGACCCGCCGAGGAACGGCCACTTGTCAATGACCAGCTGGCGCCCGCCGCGCGCCTTGAGGAACGCGGACCCGAATCGCCCGGCGGCGCCGCCGCCGATGAAGATTGCGTCATAGGGCCGGTCGTCGACCTCGGGCGGGGCGACATTGATGATCGGGCCCTTCGCCGGATCCCGCAGGTACTCATCGACCAGCGGCCCCCACTCGGCCAGTGGGATGAACTTCCCCCAAATGTCGATGCCGGTGCTCATGGCTTGGTCTCCTCGGGCGGCGACGGTGTGGCCCAACGGTATGCCGACCGGCGGTCGCCTCCTTGGGCGGGAGTGGACAAAACGGGCCCTCGCAGGTAGTCCATATCGACGGAGATGGTGTGGTGTGCGCCACGCCAGGATTGCCGTCGAGCCGGGCGCCGGGCGTCCGGGATCCGATCAGGAGACGCGCCGATGCCCTCGCCCGCCACCAACCTTCGGGTGCTGTTCGTGCGGCACCCGGAGGCCGAACCCACCGACGACTGCTTCTCGGTCGAGTCCGCGCCGGTCGGGGAGATCACCGACGGGGAGGCGTTGGTGAGGGTCAGTCACCTGTCCGTGGATCCGGCTCAACGGATCTGGATGAACCCGGGCGGTGCCTACGAGGTGTCGGCGCGGCCGGGCGCGCCGATGCTGTCGCTCGGCGTCGGTGAGGCGGTCTTCTCCCGGTGCGCGGCCTACGCCGTCGGTGACCACGTCAGCGGAATGCTCGGTTGGCAGCAGTACGCGGTGATCGATGCGGCCGCCCGCCGTGCCGCACCGGTGCCGAGCGGCGTGAGCGGTCCCGCCGCCCTCGGCGTGTTCGGGATGAACGGGCAGACCGCGTACTGGGGGCTGCTTGATGTGGGCCGCCCGGTGCCGGGGGAGACCGTGCTGGTGTCGGCCGCGGCCGGGGCGACCGGGTCGCTGGTCGGTCAACTGGCCCGCATCGCCGGGGCGGGCCGGGTGGTCGGGTTGGCCGGCAGCGCGGAGAAGCGGGCATGGCTGCTCGACGAGCTCGGTTTCGATGCCGCGCTCGATTACCGGGCCGTCGATCTGACGGAGCGTCTGGCGCAGGCCTGCCCGAACGGGATCGACGTGTACTTCGACAACGTCGGCGGCCCGCTGCTGGATTCGGCCTTGGCGCGCCTGAATGTGCGCGGGCGGATTGTGCTCTGCGGCGCGGTGTCGGCCTACAACGACAACGCCTGGGGGGCCGGACCGGCTCAGTACCGGCAGCTGATCCGCAAGCGGGCGCGGATGGAGGGGTTCATCGTCATGGACTACGCCCACCGCTACGCCGAGGCGTTGCCGCGGCTGCGGGCCTGGGAGGCGGCGGGGCGGTTGCGGCACCGGGAGGACGTTGTCGACGGTTTGGAGAACGCCCCGCAGGCGTTGCGGCGCCTGCTCAACGGCGACCACTTCGGGAAACTGGTCGTGGCCGTCTGACCCGGGGCTCCACGGCCCGCATACGTTCAGGCGCCGCTGAGCGCGGTTACGCCCTCCATGGTGGGAACGAGCACCAGCGACCCGGCCAGGGTGGGGGAGGCGAAGCGGCTGGCCCGGCCCACCTTCCATATGCCGAGCACCTTGCCGTCGGATTCCGCGAGCGCGTAGAGCTTGCCCGCCTTGGGGGCCAGTGCCCACACCGCCCCACCGCCCACTACGGGGCTGCCGGTGACCTGGGGCCCGGCCCGCCAACCGGGCTCGAGGCCTCCCGAGTCGGTGATCCGCACCTGACGCAGCCCGTCCTTGCACGGTGCGTACACGACCGATCCGTGAGCCGCCGCGCCCCCGAACTGCTTCCGGCAGATGCCGGTGGCCGATGTGTGCGGATGCCCGATACCGCCGAGGTGGGAGGCGTCCAGCAGATAGCTGCGCCCCACCTTGCCCTGGATCCAGACCCAGTTGCCGACCAGCAGCGGTCCGGTGCTGCCCAGATCCAGGTCGTCGTCGTTTTCGGCACGCCAGCCGGACGGGGCGAAGAAGTCCACCCGCTTCAGGTCGGCGGACAGCTTGATGACCGAGTCGCTGCCGTCATAGGGGGCGGAGCCCCGGCCCACCGCGCCGTTGCCAACCGCGACGAACAGATGGCCCCGATCGT
>Ga0157362_1000101_pt1 | contig 23860 bp, 22 predicted proteins | sample AttlaeALBM3_FD_111480 | JGI IMG/M metagenome (GOLD analysis project Ga0157362, IMG submission 111480) | Fungus gardens microbial communities from leaf cutter ant in Ribeirão Preto, State of São Paulo, Brazil - Atta laevigata ALBM3 | ecosystem: Host-associated > Fungi > Mycelium > Unclassified ... | reverse complement strand
GCGCGCATAATAATATAGGCCACCGCGCCGCCGATAATATAGGCGAGCAGCACGCTCGGCCCCGCCATCTTGATGGCATCCGCTGACCCGTAGAACAGTCCGGTGCCAATCGCCGATCCCAGCGCCATAAAACGGATGTGGCGCGTGCTCAGTCCGCGTTTGAGCTTATTGGTTTCTTGCATAACAACCTGTACCTGTGAAAAGAAAAACCACGGGCAAGCCCGTGGTCAGAGTAAACAGCTGTGGCGGTTAAGAGTGAGCCGTAACCTGCTCGCGTCCTTTCACGCGATCCACAATCGCCGCGACCAGCAGCATCACCAGCGAAGGCGGCAACCAGGCGAGTCCCTGATCCGCCAGCGGCAGATGCTGGCTAAACGCCGGCAGCATATCTTTCAATCCGGTGGTTTTCACGCCGTCGATAATGCCGAAAATCAGGCTGACCAGCATGGTCGGCGCAATCAGTCGGCTGCTCTTGTTCCACCAGTTCAGGGTGAAACTCAGCACAATCAGCACGATGCACGGCGGATAGATCGCCGTCAGCACCGGAATCGAAATCTGGATCAGATGGCTCAGACCGAGGTTTGACACCACCATCGAGAAGAGACCCAGAATAAAGACCAGTGCTTTATACGACAACGGCAGGTATTGCGCAAAAAATTCCGCACAGGCGCAGGTGAGGCCGACCGCCGTCACCATGCAGGCGACGAAAATCAGCGCCGCGAGGAAGAAGCTGCCCATGCCGCCGAAGGTCTGCTGCACGTAGGCGTGCAGGATCGCCGCGCCGTTGGCGCTCTGCGCCACCAGCGCCCCGCTGCCGTTGCCGAGCTTAAACAGGCTCAGGTAGACCAGCGTCAGGCCGACGCCGGCGATCAGGCCGGCCAGAATGGTGTAGCGGGTCAGCAGGCTGGCGCTCTCAACGCCGCGCGAGCGCGCCGCGTTGACGATCACGATGCCGAACACCAGCGCGCCCAGCGTATCCATGGTCAGATAGCCGTTGACGAAGCCGCTGGAGAAGGCGGCGCGCTGATAATCTTCCGTGGCGGGCGCGGTGGTGCCCGCCGGCCAGATCAGCGCCGCGACGCCGAGCACCGTCAGCGCCACGATCTTCAGCGGCGCGAGGAAGTGGCCCACGGTATCGAGCAGCTTGCCCGGATAGAGCGACACGCCAATCACCAGCACGAAATAGATCAGGCTATAGATGAACAGCGGCAGCTCGCCATCGCCGGTCAGCGGCGCAATGCCCATCTCGAACGACACGGTAGCGGTGCGCGGCGTGGCGAACAGCGGACCCACCGCCAGATAGCAGACGGTGGCCAGCAGCAGGCCGGCGCCTTTGCCGATCGGCGTGCTGAGCGCGTCAACCCCGCCGCCGACGCGCGCCAGCGCGATAACGGTCATCACCGGCAGGCCAACCGCGGTGATCAGGAAGCCAACGGCGGCGGTCCAGACGTGTTCGCCTGACTGAATACCGACCATCGGGGGGAAAATAATGTTACCCGCGCCAACAAACAGGGCAAACGTCATAAAGCCCAGCGCGAGGATATCCTTCGAGGTTAAACGATGTGTCATACAACTGTATTGCCTGTAACGAGTGTTGCGGTGGAAGTTGGGTTTATGTTGTCCCCAGACCGCGCGTTGACAACGACTTAGCGCACGATGCCAGCGCATTGTGCTTGCCTTAATCGTGTCGCGCAGGTGAATTAAGCTGCTTTTGTTCTGTTCACAAGTGGGATGATACGACAACGGCCGTAAGTAGAACGTTTATAGCGGAGAAAGGCAATACGGGATCGGAAAACCAGAAGGTTATGACGGAAAACAGGGCAAAACCAGTGAATATCTCGGATATATCTCCGCAGGGCATCAGATGATGTGCTTATTTTTTCTCCAGCGCGTAAGAAATTTCAGCGTAAGTGCGCATCCTGATGCACAAAAGGCGCGTTTTACGCGCCTGTTTGCACAAGTTTACAGCATTACCACACCTGACCAGCGATATCGACCACCAGGCGGATCTTCGCCCACTGCTGCTCTTCACTCAGGCTGTTGCCCTCTTCGGTAGAGGCGAAACCGCACTGCGGGCTGAGGCAAATCTGGTCGAGGCTAACGAATTTCGCCGCCTCCTGCAGGCGCGCCTTCACCTGCGCCGGATCTTCCAGCTCGCCGTTTTTGGTGGTCACCAGCCCCAGCACCACTTTCTGATGGCCCGGCTTGATAAAGCGCAGCGGTTCGAAACCGCCCGAGCGCTCGTTGTCATACTCGAGGAAGAAGGCGTCGATATTGACGCCGCCGAACAGGATCTCCGCCACCGGCTCATAGCCGCCTTCTGAAATCCAGGTCGAGCGGAAGTTGCCGCGACAGACGTGCAGGCCCACGGTGAGATCGGCGGGTTTGCCCTCCAGCGCCTTGTTAAGCACGCGAGCATAGGTTTGCGCCAGCTGCTCGGGATCGTCGCCGCGCTCGCGGATCTGACGCTTCTGATCTTCCGAGCAGAGGTAGGCCCAGACGGTGTCGTCGAGCTGCAGATAGCGGCAGCCCGCGTCGTAAAAGGCTTTGATCGCCGTTTTATAGGTTTCCGCCAGATCGTCGAAGTACGCCGCCAGATCGGGATAGACCGTCTCGTCGATCACCTTGCGACCGCCGCGGAAATGCAGCACGCTCGGGCTGGGAATGGTCATTTTCGGCACCGCGTCGCCCGCGACGCTCTGCAGAAAGCGGAAGTGCTCCAGCATCGGGTGATCGCGGAAGCCGAGCTTGCCCACCACGCGCACGCCGTGCGCTTTGGTCTGCACGCCGTTGAACTGAATGCCCTGATCGGCTTCGAACAGCTCAACGCCCTCCAGGCCGCCGAAAAAGTCGAAGTGCCACCAGGCGCGGCGGAACTCGCCGTCGGTCACCACCTGCAGGCCGTTGGCGATCTGCTTGCTCACCACGTCGCGAATCGCTTCGTCTTCAATGCGAGTCAGCGCGGCTTTGTCGATTTGGCCGGCGGCATACTGCTCGCGCGCGTGTTTAATGGCGGCTGGACGCAGGAAACTGCCGACGGTATCGGCGCGGAACGGGGCGGTCTGTGCGGTCATCTCTACTCCTGGCACCCTGACGATTAGTGACGTCGCGGGATAATTTCGCTAAGTTATGTGCAGCCATCTGGATGGCTAAACGTCTGCGTTGAGAGTGACACGGGCGCGCCCTGTGTGCAACAGAAGAAAATTCAGTGGAGATGAAATAAATTCATGTTAGCGCTTACTTCGCCTCAATAGCCTGCAATGCCTGCGCACGCTGCGCGGAAGAGAGCGGCAGATAGCCCGCCTCGCTGACGCGCTGCTGGCCCTGGGGCGACAGCACCTGATGCAGAAAGGCGTCCACCAGCGGCGGCAGCGGTTTGCCCGGCGCTTTGTTAACGTAGAGATAGAGCGGGCGCGCCCAGGGATAGCGGCCGCTGCGGATAGAGTCGGCGTCCGGCGCCACCGCCTCGCCCTGCGCGTCGGCCACGGCGAGCATCTTCACGCCGCTGAGATGAAAGCCGAAGCTGGCGTAGCCGATGCTGCGCGGGTTGGCGGCAACCGCCTGCACCACGGCGGCCGAGCCGGGAAACTCCGCCACGTCGGCGCGGAAATCGCCGTTGCACAGCGCCTGCTGCTTAAAGAAGCCCCAGGTGCCCGAGGCGGAGTTGCGCCCGTAGCGCTGCAGCGGACGGCGCGCCCAGTCGGGCTGACGCACGCCGAGATCGCCCCAGCGCGTCGGCTGCTGCGTGGCGCCGCACAGGCGCGTGATGGAGAAAACCGCATCCAGCTGGCGCGCGGCGATCTGCGTCAGCGGATTGCGCTGATTGACCACCACCACCAGCGCGTCGAGCGCCACCGGCACGGCAAGCGGCGCATAGCCATAGCGCGCCTGAAACAGCTGGCGCTCTTCCGCCTGCATCGGGCGGCTCATCGGGCCGAGCTGCGCCGCGCCCGCCGCCAGCGCGGTGGGCGCGGTCGAGGAGCCGGAGGCCTGCACCTGCAGATTCACCCCCGGCGCGCGCGCGCTGAAATCCTCGCTCCACAGCATCATCAGCGTGCCCAGCGTGTCGGAGCCGACGCTGCTGAGGTTGCCGGCCAGCATTTCGGGCTGCGGCGCCGCCGAAACCACAGCGGGCGTGAAGAGAGAAAGCAACAGCAGCAAGGCGCGCATAACCGATTCCATTAAGGATTAATGGACAGCATTCTCCTGTAATCCCGCGCTGACGATCAACCTCGACGGCAGCGTAAAGGTAAAACAGGTCTCTTTATCGGGAATGCTGGTGATCTCCAGCCGCGCGTTATGGTGGCTGAGGGCGTGCTTGACGATCGCCAGCCCCAGTCCGCTGCCGCCGGTGGCGCGCGAGCGCGCCTTATCCACGCGGTAGAAGCGTTCGGTCAGGCGCGGCAGATGCTCGGCGGGGATGCCTGGCCCGTTGTCGCACACCTTGAACTGCGCGCCCTGGCGGTTGCGTAGCCAGCTGATGTCGATGCGCGTGCCCTCGGGCGTGTGGTTTACCGCGTTATAGACCAGATTAGAGAGGGCGCTGCGCAGCTGATCGTCGTCGCCGAGCACCTTAAGGTGCGGGTCGGTATGAAAATGGATGCTATGACGGCCGCCGCTTAGCGTCTCCGCTTCGCGCTGCAGCAGCAGTAGCATCATCGGCACGTCCACGGTCTCTTTCATATCGATCGCCGGCGCGGCCTCGATGCGCGACAGCGTCAGCAGCTGGCGCACCAGGCTGTCCATGCGGCGCGTCTGCTCCTGCATGGTTTGCAGCGCTTTGCCGCGCGAACGCTCGTTCATCACCGAGTCGTTCATCATCTCCAGATAGCCCTGCAGCACCGTTAGCGGCGTGCGCAGCTCGTGGCTGACGTTGGCGAAGAAGTTGCGCCGCGCCCCCTCCAGCTGATGCATCTGCGTGACGTCGCGCGCCACCATCAGCCACTGCCCTTCGCTGTAGGGCATCACGCGGAACTCCATATGGTGCTGGTTATTGAGGATCAGGGTGAGGGGCTTATTGAAGTCGCGCTGGCGAATATAGCGGGAGAATTCCGGGTAGCGCAGCAAATTGAGGATGTTCTGGCCGTTGTCTTCTGGCCAGCGCAGGCCGAGATGCTGCTGCGCCAGCCCGTTGCACCAGAATATGGTGCCCTCTTCCGTGGTCAGCACCACCGCGTCGGGCAGGGTTTCGGCGCCGCTGCGAAAACGTTTGATCAGGTTGCCCAGCTCGCGCCGCCGCCGCCGGTTGCGCAGCTGCATCTGATAGAGGCCGTAAAACAGCGGCTCCCAGCTCGCCTGACCGGTGGGCGGCGTCATGGTGCGGTCCACCCACAGCCAGTGCGACAGACGCATCAGATTATAGAAGTGCCACAGCAGCACTGCCAGCACACTGAGCAGCAGCAGCCAGGGCAGATAGCCGAAAATCAGTCCGATAATCAGCGCCGGCAGGCAGGCCAGCGCCAGCTCGGAGAGCAGTCTCTTCCAGGAGAGTCGTTCCAGCACGGTGGCAACTCCGTTTAGTAGCGGGCGGAGAAACGATACCCCGTTCCGCGAACGGTTTGAACCATGCGATCGTGGCCGGAGAGTTCCAGCGCCTTGCGTAAGCGGCGGATATGCACGTCAACGGTGCGATCCTCCACATAAACATTGGTGCCCCAGACGTGGTTCAGCAGCTGTTCGCGGCTGTAAACCCGCTCGGGATGGGTCATAAAGAAGTGCAGCAGCTTATATTCGGTCGGCCCCATCTCCAGCGGCGTCGACTCCGACATTACGCGGTGCGACGACGGATCCAGGCTCAGGCCCTGCATCTCGATCACCTCTTCCACCGCCATCGGTGAAATGCGGCGCATCACCGCTTTGATGCGCGCCATCAGCTCTTTCGGCGAGAAGGGCTTGGTAATATAGTCGTCCGCGCCCACTTCCAGCCCGCGCACGCGATCTTCCTCTTCGCCGCGCGCCGTCAGCATCATCACCGGGATATCGCGCGTTAACGCTTCGCGCTTCAGGTGCTTGATAAACTGAATGCCGCTGCCGCCCGGCAGCATCCAGTCCAGCAGGATCAGATCTGGCCAGGGCTCAATCAGTTTCCCTATCGCGCTGTCATAATCCTCGGCCTCGATGGGCTGGTAGTCGTTCTGCTCCAGAACGAAACACAACATTTCACGGATAGGGGCTTCATCTTCCACAACCAAAATGCGCTTAGCCATTGTAACTCCTGCTGATGTGACCGCTGTCACCGTTATATGCGGCGCCATTATGCGTCAGATTTATGACACTTTTATGAAAAACATAGCCGCTCAATCAGCGCTTTAACACCGCTTTATCACCGCCGGCGCGGCTTTTTTCGCTTTTGCCCCATAGCCGGTATAATCGTCCGGCAAACCGATTCGTCAGGGAGTTTTATGCGCATCATTCACACCGCGGACTGGCACCTCGGTCAGTTTTTCTATAACAAAAGCCGGGCGGCCGAGCACCAGGCCTTTCTCGACTGGCTGCTGGCGCGTATTGAGGCGCATCAGGTCGACGCGCTGATCGTCGCAGGCGATCTGTTTGATAGCGGCACGCCGCCGAGCTACGCGCGCGAGCTGTTCAACCGCTTCGTGGTGGCGCTGCAGCCGACCGGCTGTCAGCTGGTGGTGCTGGCGGGCAACCACGACTCGGTGGCGACCCTTAACGAGTCGCGCGCCCTGCTCGCCTGCCTCAATACCCAGATGATCACCACGCCGCAGGCGGATCACAACCTGCTGCTGCTGCGCGATCGCGCCGGCGAACCGGGCGCGCTGCTGTGCGCCATTCCCTATCTGCGGCCGCGCGATATTCTGCGCAGCCGCGCCGGCCAGTCGGGCCGCGAAAAACAGCTCAGCCTGCTGGAGGCGATCGCCGCGCACTATCAGCGCAGCGTTGACGCGGCGCGCGCCCATCCGCTGGCGCTGCCGGTGATCGCCACCGGCCATCTCACCACCGTCGGCGTCAGCAAAAGCGATTCGGTGCGCGATATCTATATCGGCACGCTCGACGCCTTTCCCGCCTCGGCGTTTCCCGAGGTCGACTATGTGGCGCTTGGCCATATTCATCGCGCCCAGCGCGTCGCCAATAGCGACCATATCCGCTACAGCGGCTCGCCGATCCCGCTCAGCTTCGACGAACTCGGCAGCGAAAAAAGCGTCTTTTTGCTGGAGCTGGATAGCGCCGGTCTGCAGTCCGTCACGCCGCTGCCCGTTCCCCTGTTTCAGCCGATGAAGATGCTGAAAGGCTCGCTGGCGGAGATTGAAGCGCAGCTGGCGCCTTTCGCCGATCATCAGGGCGAGAAAGCGGTCTGGCTCGATATTGAGGTCACCACCCAGGAGTTTCTCAGCGATCTGCAGCGCCGCGTTGAGGCGCTGACTGCCGACCTGCCGGTCGAGGTGCTGCTGCTGCGCCGCAGCCGCGAACAGCGCCAGCACAGCCTGGCGCAGCTGAAAAACGAAACCCTGAACGAGCTGAAGGTGGAAGAGGTCTTCGCCCGCCGCATCGCGCTGGCGGAGGATATCGAAGAATCGGAGCATGCGCGCCTCAACGAGCTGTTCCGCGCCACCCTCGCGTCGCTGGAGGAGAGCGAATGAAAATTCTCACGCTGCGTTTCAAAAATCTTAACGCGCTGAAAGGTGAATGGTTTATCGACTTCCGCAGCGAGCCGTTCGCCAGCAACGGCCTGTTCGCCATTACCGGCGCCACCGGCGCAGGTAAAACCACCCTGCTCGACGCCATCTGCCTGGCGCTCTATCACCAGACGCCGCGCCTCGGCGTGCTGTCGCAGACGCAAAACGGGCTGATGACGCGCGACACCGCCGAATGCCTGGCTGAAGTGGAGTTCGAGATCAAAGGCGAAGCCTGGCGCGCCTTCTGGAGCCAGAACCGCGCGCGCGGCGCCGCCGACGGCAAATTGCAGGCGCCGCGCGTCGAGCTGGCGCGCTGCGTCGACGACAAAATTTTCGCCGACAAGGTTAACGACAAATTAAAGCTGATCGAGTCGCTGTCGGGTCTCGACTTCGAGCGCTTTACCCGCTCAATGATGCTGTCGCAGGGACAGTTCGCCGCTTTTCTCAACGCAAAGCCGGGCGAACGGGCCGAACTGCTGGAGGAGCTGACCGGCACCGAAATCTACGGCCAGATCTCCGTCGCCATCTATGAGCGCCACAAAGCGGCGCGGCTGGCGCTGGAGAACCTGCGCAGCCGCGCCGGCACCCTGACGCTGCTCGACGCCGACGCGCGTGAGGCGCTGCAGCAACAGCTGGCCGGGCTGACCGAGGCGGAGCAGGCGCTGACGCAGCAGAGCGGCAGGCTGCATCAGCAGCATCAGTGGCTGACGCAGGCGCAGCAGCTGGAGAGTGAGATACAGGCGGCGCAGGCGGCGCTGGCGGCGGCGGAGCAGGCGTGGCGCGATGCGGAAGCGGATCGCCAGCGGCTGGCGCGCAGCGAACCGGCGGAGAAGCTGCGCGACCGGCTGCTTCAGCGCGACAGCCTGCTGCAGGAGCAGCAGCTGCTGCAGCAGACCCAGCAGCAGCTGGCGCAGCAGCAGCAGGCCGCCGAACAGCAGGTGCAGCGCGACCAGCAGCAGCGCGAAACCCTACAGGCGGCGCGCGACGCCGCGCTGTGCCAGCAGCAGCAGCAGGAGACGCTGCTGACGGAACAGATTATCCCGCTGGATCAGCAGATTGCCGCGCTGCTCGCCCAGGCGCAGCAGCAGCAGCGCGAGGCTGAACAGCAGCAGCAGACGCTGACGCAAAGCGAGCGCGCGCTGCACAACGACAGCGCCCAGCGCGACGCGCTGCAGGCCACGCTGGCGCGGCTACAGAGCTGGCGCGCCGATCAGGGCGCGCTGCCGCAGTGGGGGCCGTCGCTGACGCTGTGGCAGGAGCATTTCGCCCAGCTGGCGCAGCGGGAAAGCGCGCTGGCGGCGCTGCGCGAAGCGCAGCAGCAGCAGCAGCAGGCGCTGAGCCGCCAGCAGGCGATGCTGAGCGAACTGACGCAGCAGGCCGAGCCGCTGAGCCAGGCGGAGCAGCAGGCGGCAGGTGCGCTGCAGACGGCGCAACAGGCGCTAGCCGATCTGGAGCAGCAGCATCCGCCGCAGGCGCTGCAGGCCAGCCTGGCGCAGAGCGAGGCCAGCCGCCCGCTGCGCCAGCAGCTGGCGGTACTCGCCTCGCAGTGGACGCCGCTGCAGCAGCATATCGGCGCACGGCAGCAGCGCCTCGCCGCGCTGGAAAAGCGTCTGCAGCAGGATGACGCCTCACTGCAGGCACTGCGCGCCGCCTGGGCGCGAGAAAAAAGCGTCCTTGCCGATATTAAAAAGATCTGCGAGCTGGAGCAGCATATCGCCGATCTCTCCGCCTGGCGCGCGCGCCTCGAGCCGGAGCAGCCCTGCCCGCTGTGCGGCTCCTGCCAGCATCCGGCGGTCGCGCGCTACGCCGCGCTGACGCTGAGCGAGAATCAGCAGCGGCTGGCCGAGCAGGAGCAGCGCGTCGAGGCGCTGCGCGAAGAGGGCATCAAAACCGGCGAGGCGCTGAAACAGGCGCAGGCCGAGCAGCAGCGGCTGCGCGATGAACTGGCGGCGGAAACCCAGCGGCTTGACGCGCTCAGCCAGCAGTGGCAGGCGCTACAGCGTGAGCTGGTGCTCACCTTCGACCCAGACGACAGCGCGGCGCTGGCCGTCTGGCAGCAGCAGCAGAACCGCGAAGAGCAGGCGCTGCAGCAGCGCGTTCGCCAGCAGGAAGCGGCGGCGCGTCTGCTCCAGCAGGCGAAAGATGAACATCTGCGCCATCAGCAGGCGCTGCAGCGGCATCAGCAGCAGCTGCAGCTGGCCCAGCAAACGCTCGCTAACCTGCAGGAGCGCGCCACAACGCTGACGCAGCGTCTGGCGCAGGAAGAAAGCGACTGGCGGCTGCGCAGCGATGCGCTGCGTCAGGCGCTGGCCGACGCCGGCCTCGCCCTGCCCGACGCGGCAACGCGCGACGGCTGGCTGCTGCAGCAGCAGCAGCGCTGGCAGCAGTGGAATGAGAGCGAGCAGCAGCTTGCCCAGCTGCAGCCGCAGCTGGCGCGCGCCGAGGCGCAGTGCGTTAGCCTGCAGCAGCGCGTGGAGAGCGAGCGCCAGCGGCTTGACGCGCTGCTGCAGCAGCGCGCGCAAAGCGAAACGACGCTGGCGCAGCAGCGCGACAGGCGGCTGGCGCTGTTTGGCGAAGACGACGTCACCGCGGCGCGGCGGCAGATGCAGGCGCAGATCCAGCAGCAGGAGGCCGCGCTGGCCGCCGCGCTGGAGGCGCAGCAGAAAACCCACAGCGCACTCAGCCAGCTGGCCGGTCGCGCAGCGGAGCTTGACGCTCGTCGGCAAACCCTCGGCCAGAGGCTGGACGCGGCGCAGCAGCAGTTAGCCGCTGCGCTGGCCGCCGCCGACTTCGGCGATGAGGCGAGCCTGCGCGCCGCGCTGCTGGATGAAGAAGAGGCGCGCGCGCTGCGCGCTCGGCTTCAGCAGTGCGATCGGCAGCGACACGCCCTGCAGGCTCAGCAGCAGCAGCTGGAGCAGCGCCGGGCGACGCATCAGCGCAGCCAGCCCGAAGAGACGACCGAGAGCGCTGCCGCGCTGGCGGCGCAGCTTGAGCAGCTGCGTCTGGCGCTGCGCGACAACGCGCGCCAGCAGGGGGAAGCCCAGCAGCAGCTGCAGAGCGACGCGCGCCTGCGCCAGCAGCAGCAAAGCCTGATGACGCAGATCGAAGAGGACGAGGTGGCGCTGGATCAGTGGAGCCAGCTGAACGATCTGATCGGCTCCGCCAGCGGCGATAAATTCCGCCGCTTCGCGCAGGGGCTGACGCTGGATCACCTGGTGGCGCTCGCCAACCGCCAGCTCGACCGGCTGCACGGCCGCTATTTGTTACAGCGCCGCGCCAGCGACGCGCTGGAGCTGGACGTGATCGATACCTGGCAGGCGGACGCCGCACGCGATACGCGCACCCTCTCCGGCGGCGAAAGTTTTCTGGTCAGTCTGGCGCTGGCGCTGGCGCTTTCAGATTTAGTCAGCGTGAAAACCCGTATAGAGTCTTTGTTTCTCGACGAGGGCTTCGGTACGCTGGACGCCGAAACGCTCGACACCGCGCTGGACGCGCTCGATGCGCTCAACGCCAGCGGCAAAACTATCGGCGTGATCAGCCACGTCGAGGCGATGAAAGAGCGTATTCCGGTGCAGATCCGGGTGCGCAAAATTAACGGGCTGGGCTACAGCAAACTGGAACTGCCCCGCGCTCAGGAGGCGTAATGAAAACAGGCATCGCGCTGCTGCTCGCCAGCATACTGCTGGCAGGATGCAGCAGCCAACACCAACCACCGCGCGATCTGGCCTGCGGCCGCGACGACAACGCCGCGCAGTGCCGCTATCTGCACGCGGTGCAGCAGCAGCTGATCGACAGCTTCAACAGCACGGTCGCGCCGCGCTATCCCAACCAGCGCTGCCTGGTCTCCGCGCATCGCCGCGCCGACGGCGGCTACAGCGTGCTGCGCACCGAAGGCGACGAGGCGCTCTGCCTGCGCGCCTGGCAGCAGGTGAGCAGCGCGCGCAACCTGCCGCTGCCGCCGGTCGGCGTGCCGGAGAGCTGGCAATTCGCCTTCGGCCAGCGGCAGTGACGCGCCAGGCTTAACGTTTCAGCGGCCAGAGCCAGGCCGCGCCGCGCACCCCGCTCGAATCGCCGTGTTTCGCTTTCAGCACCGGCGTTTCGCACTCGCCGCCGAATACCCACTGCTTCATCAGCGCGGGCACGGTCTGATAGAGACGATCGTTATTACTCATGCCGCCGCCGAGCACGATCGCATCGGGATCCAGCAGGTTCACCACCTGCGCCAGCGATTTCGCCAGCCGGGTTTCGTAGCGCTGCATCGCCTGCTCGGCGATGGGATCCTGCTGCGCGATCAGCCGGACGATCTCCGCGCCTTTCAGCGCCTGCCCGCTCAGCCGCCGGTAGTCGATGCCGAAGCCGGTGCCGGAGACAAAGGTTTCGATGCAGCCCTTCTGGCCGCAGTAGCACGGCACCTCTTCGCGGTAGCGCAGCTCCTCTTCATCCATCCACGGCAGCGGGTTGTGGCCCCACTCGCCGGCGTTGCCGTTGCCGCCAATACGCGCCTCGCCGTTGATTGCCACGCCCGCGCCCGATCCGGTGCCGATGATCACCGCGAACACCAGCGGCTGGCCCGCGCCCGCGCCGTCCACCGCCTCGGAAACCGCCAGGCAGTTGGCGTCGTTGGCGATGCGCACCTCGCGCTGCAGCGCCTGCGCCAGATCGCGATCCAGCGGCTGGCCGTTGAGCCAGGTGGAGTTGGCGTTTTTGACGCGGTGCGCGTAAGGCGAAATGGTGCCGGGAATGCCGACGCCGACGCTGCCGGTCTGGCCGGTTTTCGCCTCGGCGAGCCGCACCAGATCGGCAATGGCCTGCACCGTGGCAGCATAATCGTCGCGCGGCGTATCCACGCGGTGGCGAAACAGCTCGATTCCCTCGTCAGACAGAGCGATCACTTCGACTTTGGTGCCGCCCAAATCAATACCTATACGCACGGGTTATTCCTCATTATTCAGCAGGGTGAGAGATACATTAGGAGCGGCGTCGGGGAAAGGCAATGAAACCGCTGCGATGTTTCGCTATCATGCGCGCTGACCTCTCGACTTGTGCGCCAGATCGCGCGCCCGGTAAGGAATTGTGATGTTGTGGTTTAAAAATATGATGGTTTATCGTCTGAACCGGGAGATCCCGCTCTCCGCAGACGACATGGAAAAACAGCTTGAGGCTTACACCTTTTCGCCCTGCGGCAGCCAGGATATGAGTAAAACCGGCTGGGTATCGCCGATGGGCAACCGCAGCGACGCGCTGATCCACGTCAACAACGGCCAGATCGTGATTTGCGCGCGGAAAGAGGAAAAAATCCTGCCGTCGCCGGTGGTCAAGCAGGCGCTGGAGGCGAAGATCGGCAAGCTGGAGGCGGAACAGAGCCGCAAGCTGAAGAAAACCGAGAAAGATTCCCTGAAGGATGAGGTGCTGCACAGCCTGCTGCCGCGCGCCTTTAGCCGTCTCAGCCAGACTTTTGTCTGGATCGATACCGTCAACAATCTGATCGTGGTCGACTGCGCCAGCGCGAAAAAAGCGGAAGACACGCTGGCGCTGCTGCGCAAGAGCCTGGGTTCGCTGCCGGTGGTGCCGCTGACGCTGGAGAAGCCGATCGAGCTAACGCTGACCGAGTGGGTACGCTCCGGCGATCTGCCCGCCGGTTTCGCCCTGATGGACGAAGCGGAGCTGAAGGCGATCCTCGAAGATGGCGGCGTGATCCGCTGTAAAAAGCAGGATCTGGTGTGCGACGAGATCGCCAACCATATCGAGGCGGGCAAACAGGTGACCAAACTGGCGCTCGACTGGCAGGAGCGCATCCAGTTCGTGCTGGCGGACGACGGCTCGCTGAAGCGCCTGAAGTTCAGCGAGACGCTGCGCGAGCAGAACGACGATATCGATCGTGAAGATTTCGCCCAGCGTTTCGACGCCGACTTTATTCTGATGACCGGCGAACTCGCCGCGCTGACCAGCAATCTGGTGGAAGCGCTGGGCGGCGAAGCGCAGCGTTAACAAAACGCGCTCGGATCCCCAGAAACGCAACGGGCCGCTTAGCGGCCCGTTCTTTTTAGTCTTTCAGGTAACGGCAGAGATAGGAACTCGGCTCGCCCACCTGCAGATGAAACTCGCTGTGGCCCGGCACGTTGAACACCGAGCCCGCTTCAAACCATTGCCACTCGGTTTCGCCCGGCAGCAGCACCTTCAGCGAGCCGCTCACTACCGTCATCTCTTCCGGCTGCGCCGTGCCAAAGGTGTATTCGCCTTCCGCCATCACGCCAACGCTGGCGCGGCCGGTGCTGGCACTGTCGAAACCGATAGATTTCACTTTTCCGTCAAAATACTCACTCACATTGAGCATGTTACTTCCTCACAGCACATTAAGGTAGCTGGCAGTGTAGAGCCGAACTCGCTGATCTGTCACGCGAATTGCAGCTTCGCCTCCTGGTTTGTGATCGCGCCGGTATCAGACAATCAGTTCGGCGGCCAGTTTGGCCACCAGCACGTTGGAGAGCAGCACCGGAATGCCGAGCAGCTTCTGTAAAAAGTCGCGATGAATCTGGTTATAGCCGACGCAGTCCAGCACCACCACGTCCGCGCCCTGCTCCTGCAGCGAGAGCGCCGCGTCGGTCAGCGCCTCGTTATCGGCAATATAGGGGCTGGCGACGGCGAAACAGGGGCGACGCTGAAGATTGCGCCACTTATTCGCCTGCTGCTGGATCTGCTCCGCGACCGGCACCACGATGCCGACCTGATGGTCATGCACAATGGCGGAGACCAGCGGCGGAATAATGCGGTCCGGCTCCAGCAGCAGCGCGCTTTTTGCCGTCAGCGCGCCAAACTCGCCGGTGCACAGCAGCAGGATGGTGTCGTAGCCTTCCGCCTCCAGCGCGTTGATTTTGGCCTGCAGCCCCTGTTCAACCTTTGCCGTCGCCAGCCGCACCTGGGTGCCGTTGCGCAGACGCGACACCAGCACGCCGTCCTGCTCGTCAGGGGCGAAACGCGCGGCGATCTCCGCCTCGCTCAGCCCATCCAGCAGGCCGACATGATCGGTCTGCTCGTCGGGCAAGTAAGCGGTCAGCAACGGCATAATATCGCTGCGCGGCGACTGACCAATGGTCAGGGTAACCAGGGATTTCGTCATTGTTAGTCTCGTTTACGCAGGTGACTCAGGCTGCCGTACAGCGTCAGCAGACGCGCATACTCGTCTGCGTCGTAGAAACGGCAGGTTTCGCGGCCAAACTCTTTTGCCACTTCCACCGCAAACTTCGCCGCCGCCGCGATATCCACTTCGTGGCTCGCGCCGGTGCCGCAGCCCGGCACCACCGACTCGGCGGTGATCGCCACGCCAACCACCGGCACGTCGGTGGCGGTTGAGGGCTGCAGAATGCTGTTGAGGTGATAAATGCCGTTGCCGTAAGGGGTAATATCCTGGGTGGTAATCGGGAAGGTCACCGCCGGACGGCCGGTGGTCATCTCCATAATGCGCAGCAGATCTTCCGACACGCGCAGGATATAGCCCTCTTTTACCGTAGGCGACAGCGCAAATCCCTTGTGGTTGATAATGCGGTTGCCTTTGGTGGTATCGATCGACAGGATGGCGTCCACCTCCTGCACCACCTCATTATCGTTCATGGTGACGTCGTCGATAGGCGAATCCATAAAATCCACCGGCTCGTGCGGGCGCGTCGGCGCATCCGGGCAGATATGGGTGGTGACGATCACGTCGCCCGCCAGCACGTCGCCTTTGCTCTGCATCACCGCCAGCTTCAGCGCGCTGGTCACCGCCGCGACGGCGCCGTCGGCGTCGGACACCATGCCGATGCGCGTCGGACGCGCGCCGATGCCGCCAAGACGGCCGATAATGCCCAGTGTCGGCGCGCTGCCGCCGCCCGCTTTGCCCTGTGCGCCCGGAATATCGATGCGCACGAAGTCGGTGCGCCCTTTAGGTCCGCTGACGCGCTTCACGCTGGCGGTGACGCCGGGGAAAGCGGCAAACAGATCCACTACCTGCTGACCGTCGACCAGCGCGCTGTCGAATAACTCAAATACCTGTAACGTCTGCTGCAGACTCATGGGATCCCTTATTTATTTTTTACCGCTGGCAAACAGCGAGTGAAAGAAGCTATAGAGCGCGTCGCCGGCGATAAAGCCCGCCGCCATCACCTCCATCGGCGAGCGGCCGCGCTCGCCCCATACGCGGATAATCACGATGCGCAGCGCAATGCCGACCACCACCGCCCAGCCGGCCATGGCGTTATTGATCAGCAGGCCGGTGGCGAGCAGCACGCCGAGCTGGCGTTTCGGCCCGCCGATCAGCTGAATAATGGCGCCTGGGATCGCCCACATCAGCAGGCTGCCGGCGATGCCCGGCTCCGCGCCCGCCTGAATGGTTTTTGCGTAGACGCGTGCCACCGGCGGCAGCAGGTTTTCCGCAAAGAAGAGGTTATGGGCGAACCAGACCACCGGAATAGAGACCAGAAAGGCGATCATCGCGGCGATCAGCTGAATGCGACGACCCCACAGCTCCTGCTGCAGATCCGCGCCGTTGCCGCGCAGAATAAAGCCCGCTTTCAGATCGTATCCCATATCGGCGAAGGCGGGCCCGGTGGCGGCGGTGAAGCCGCACAGCAGGCAGAGCGCCAGCGGTGGAAAGCCAATCAGGATGCCGACGATCAGGGTGATCAGCGCCACTGCAAACGCCGGAAACCAGCCGGAGTGCATCGCGGCGATGCCGACGATCAGCTCATGGACGAAAGCGGCGAACGCGGCGTAAAGCACGAACAGCAGCAGCATCGGCAGGCTCATTTCGCTCCACAGCCCGCCCGCCAGCGCCAGCAGCGCCGAAATAATCAGGTAGCCTACGCCGCCGAGGCCGAGGGCGCGCTTCACCTCGCTGCCGCCGCGGCTCACCTTCTGCTCGTCGTGGCGGCGGTTGCGGATCACCATCACCACCTGGATCAGCGCCACCAGACCCGCGCCGACCATCACGCCGTGCGGCAGATAGAGCGCGTTGATATCGATGCCGGCAACCGGTTGCGCATAGGCGCGCACCAGAAAGCCGACGCCCAGCATGCCCAGCGCCCAGATATTGCCGATAAACGCGGTGCCAAAGGCGGACATCGGGATCTTCAGCATTGAGCCGACGATGCCGCCGACGATGCCCGCCGCCAGCAGCCAGGCCTGGCGGCCACCCCGGTCGCCCGCTTTAATCGCCTCGGCGGCGGCCACGCCCGGCGGCCAGGCGTTGCTGGCAGGAAAGACACGCGTATCGAACAGGCGGTAGAGCAGATAAGCGTCCAGCAGCATCGCGGCGCTGACGCCGCAAAACATCGGCAGCACCAGCTGCGGCTGACCCAGCGCCCAGGGCACCGCGATCGGCATCAGCAAACTGTTCGCCGCGCCGAAGGTAGCGGAAGAGATCGCGGTCTGCGCGAGATTCTGAATTTCAATCGAGCGATAGCGGCGAAACGCCTGCAGCGGAATACGCGCCAGCAGCATCGCGAACAGCGCGCCGATAATAGAGGTGTTCGGCGTCACGCCGATGGTGGTAATAAGCTGCACGCCAATAATGGCGCCCGCCACAGACAGGGCAATTAATACAATCGCCACGCCAGCCTGCTTTACTGGATTAACCTTCTCCATACTGTCCCCGTCAGGAATGCCGGTAGAAATGAAATGACGCTTCGCGAGCCTGAATAAGGCTCGCTTACGTCGTTTTTATATTTCGTCCGTGAGTGTGAATAAACAGGCCCGAAGGCCTGGTGTTTTCCCGGTGTGGCGAAAGTATTGCGCCGATAAAAAAGAGAATTCAGTCTGGCGTTGCGCCATATTTTTCGGCCATGTCGCGGGCCGTGATGCGTAATTCGTCGAGCAGCGCGGGCGGATAGCCCGGCGCCTCCTCTCGCGAGAGAAACGAGAGGCAGAGCGCCACCGTATCGCCGTGAAATTTATTATGCAGCGCGACGGCCAGCGAACTGATGCCGGGCAGCGTTTCGTTACGCGCCAGCGACCAGCCCTGCTGGCGGATCGCCGCCAGCTGCGCGCAGAGCGCATCGAGCGTTTGCGGCGAGTTCGGCGGTAACGGCTGCCAGTCAGGCTGATAGCGCTGGCGCACCTCCTCTTCGCTGAGCTGCGCCAGCAGCACGCGCCCGGTTGAGGTGGCGGCGGCGAGCATGCGGCTGCCTGGCGGCGTCACCAGCTGGGTAAAGTGACGCCCGTGAAACATGCGCATCACCACCAGATCGCGACCGTCAAGACGCGAGATATAGCCGATGCAGCCGGTCTGATCCGCCAGCCGCGCCATGGCGGGCGCGGCGCTATCCACCAGCGGCGCGGAGAGATAGTGTCCGGCGACCGACAGCAGCACCCGTCCGATATGAAAACAGCGGCTTTCCGCATCGCGCTCCAGCATCCCCTGACTTTCCATGGTGGCCAGCAGACGCGACACGGTGCTTTTCGGCAGGCGCAGCGCTTCGACGACATCGGTAAACGTCAGCCCGGGATTGCCCTGCGTCACGCCTTTTTGCTGAAACAGCTTAAGCACCGCGGCGGCGTTTTCGAGTGTGGTCATAATGAAAGTTTCACTATATGGAACTGAGTTCCTGCGTCGATGGGTTAAAACTAAAGCGCGGGGGAAAATGGGTCAAGCGTCAATTTTTGTCAGTGAGCCTGTGGCGTAGTCAAATAACCGGAGCAGCGGCGGAGAGAAATGATTTTATAGGGGAGATAAGAGAAATAGCAGAATGGATAACAGCTTCGCTGCCGAGAGGCAGTTAATAACAGCAAATCGCAGCAGAGAGTAAATTAAATTCTGGCTGGCGTCCTTGCCAGAGAGATCGCCCTATTCTTTTTCCACATCTTCATAACGGACTTTTGCATCCTGCGCTTCCGCTTCTGACGTATGCTCGCTAATTAACGTATTAGGCGATGGATGATCGGCGCGTAACTCCCATGATGTCACGGTGCTGCCCGGCGGCCCTTTTTCGACAGTGACGACGCGCGCTTCACGTGGATAAGGTGGTCTGGTCGGCATATTCAATCCCTCCTGGCTGATCGTATTCCACACGACGAGACGATTCCCGTCTGAGGATCAGTATAGCCAGGCTGCGCAACCCAGGCGGGAAAGCGGGAGAATTCTGAGGAAAAAGCGCGGCCGCTAGCTGGCGCGCGCCAGCGAAAGCTGCTGCAGGATGTCGTCAACCACCCGCTCCGGGCTCTGCATGGCGTTGACTTCATGATGGGCGGCGTCGCGGTAGAGGTGCGCGCGCTGGCGCAGAATATCGCCCATCTCTTCGGCGATAGGACGGCCGGTCAGCGTAGGACGCTGCGCCGCTTCGGGCTGGCTCTCCAGCCGCTGCGCCAGAATGTGCGACGGCGCGCTGAGCCAGATCACCTGCCCATGCTCGCGCATAAAGCGACGGTTATGCTCCGCCAGCACCATGCCGCCGCCGGTGGCGATCACCGTGGCGGGGGCGGTCACAGCTTTCAGCGACGCGGTTTCGCGCGCGCGAAAACCGTCCCAACCCTCATCCGCCACAATCTGCGCCACGCTGCGCTGCGTGCTGAGCTGCAGATGGTGATCGGTGTCGCGAAAGGCGTAGCCCAGCGCGCGCGATAAGGCCTCGCCCACGGTGGTTTTGCCGCAGCCGCGCGCGCCGATCAGGTAAATGGGTTGAGACATCTGGGCAGTTCCTCCGCCGTTGCAGGCTCGATAAGACGATGTATCGCTTACTAATGCGACGCATGATAACTGGAAACCGCTGGCGCCTCCACCCGCGAAGCAAGAAATGCGCATCCTTTTCGGACTTTAGTGGCTAATTCCTTTATTTTTAACCGGTTAACCCTGCGCATTTCGTGCAGATCGCGTTAAATCAAGCGGCGGCAACATTTGCTTACCTGGCGGATTTTACTTTGTCGCGCCCCGCCCCCATATACTTATTTATCGCAACAGGAGAGCCATTATGTATAGCCAGGAACACCAACTGATTGAGGGTCTGTTCAGCCGTCTGAAACAGGCCGAGAGCCAGACCGGCCCGCGTGACGCGGCGGCGGAACAGCTGATTAAAGAGCATCTGCAGCAGCAGCCCGGCGCGCCCTACTATATGGCGCAGGCAATTCTGATTCAGGAAGCGGCGATGAAAAAGCTCAACGAGCGCATCACCGAGCTGGAGAACCGCGTGGCGCAACAGCAGCAGCAGCCACAGCAGAGCAGCGGCGGCTTCCTGTCGAGCCTGTTCGGCGGCGGGTCGCGTCAACAGCCTCAGCAGCCGCAGCCGCAGTCGGCGTGGAGCAACGCCCCCCAGCCGCCGCAACAGCAGCAGCCGCAGTACAACAATGCCCCGGCGGCGCCGTCGCGCGGCACCGGCTTCCTCGGCGGCGCGCTGCAAACGGCGGTCGGCGTTGCCGGCGGCGTGGTGATGGCGGATATGCTTACCAGCCTGTTCCACCACTCGCAGCCGGAGGAGATCGTCAACATTATCAACGAACCCGACGCACCGCTGCCGCAGGTGGATGAGAATCTCGACACCTTTAACAGCGGCGGCAGCGGTTTCCTTGACCAGAACAACGGCTGGGACAACAACTACGCGGACAACAACGACTTCAACGATCTCGGCAACGACAGCTTTAACGACTTCAACGACGACGACGACAGCTTCGTCTGAGTTCAGCGTCGACGCTGCGTCAGCCAGCTGTCGAGCGCATTGGCGAACTGCTGGCGGTCTCGCGGGCTCATGGCCGCCGGACCGCCTGTCTGCACGCCGCTGGCGCGCATGGTGTCCATAAAGTCGCGCATAGTGAGCTTTTCGCGGATGGTGGCGGGCGAATAGCGCTCGCCGCGCGGATTAAGCGCCGCGCCGCCTTTCTCCAGCACTTCCGCCGCCAGCGGAATATCAGCGGTGATCACCAGATCCCCCTCCTCTACCCGCTTCACGATTTCGTTATCCGCCACGTCGAATCCGGCGGGCACGCGCAGGGTTTTCAGCCAGGGCGACGGCGGCACGCGCAGCGACTGGTTGGCGACGAAGGTCACCTGCGTTTGGGTGCGGTCCGCCGCGCGGTAGAGCACTTCTTTAATGACGTTGGGACAGGCGTCGGCATCAACCCAGATAACCATGTTCTTTCCTTACTCTTTGGGAATGATGGAGATCTTGCCGGTCTTCTCCAGAATGGCAAACTTTATTTGGTCCAGCCGCTCCAGACCCTGCGTGCTGCGCGCACTTTGCAGAATATCCTCTTCGTCGATGCCGGCGCGCTTCGCCCGCTGACGCAGCAGCTTTCCCTCCTCCACCAGAATCAGCGAAGAGCCGTCGATCAGCCGCTCCATGCGCGGAAAGCGGGTTTTCATCACCCCGAACAGAATATCGATCACGATCAGCGTGACGATGGTCAGCCCGGCGCCGGTCACGGAGAAATCATCCCCCAGCAGCGCCTGCTGCGTCGCCTCGCTGATAATCAGCAGCAGGATCAGGTCGAACGAGGTCATCTCCATCAGGGTGCGGCGTCCGGCGATTTTAAACACCACCATTAACAGCAGATACATGCTGGCTGCGCGCAAAACCGTTTCCATGTCGATCTCCTAAGGGTAAACAAACTGGCTAAAGCGCACGCTTGAGGCGTCGTCCAGCGTGACGGTGACGCGATAGCGGCCGAAATCCTGCGGCTGGGTGCCGATCCAGACCGTCGCCTCCTGCTGATCGGCGCGCCGGTGCCAGCGCAGCATCAGGCTGTCGCCGGTGCTCCAGGCCTCGTCCGGCTGCGGCTGCAGCGTTTGCAGCTGAATATTGTCCAGCTGCGGGCCGCTCAGCTGAAGCTGGTACGAATCGCCGCGCAGCTGTTTTAGCCGCAGCGTCATATCCATATTGCTTTCGCGCCGGCCAAAGCGCTCGTAGTCGACGCTCAGCCGGCTGTCCGGGCTGGTGACGCTTTGATTGCTCAGCCAGCCCTTGGAAAACAGCCCCGCCGCGCCGGCGAGGACGATCAGCAGCAGCAGCGCAAAACCGGCGTGCTGAATGCGCCACTCAATCCGTTGCCATCGCATATTCTCTTTCACCGGATAGTGCCGGCTCTGATTTTCATTGTCCGCCATGCAGGTTCCTCTTCGCTGACTTGTTATTAATCCTGGCTGAAGTAAGCTAACGCGTTAAGATTTTCGAACTTTCTTAAAGGATACGGCGATGCTGGAGAAGAAAATTGGGTTTGTCGGCGGCGGCAATATGGCCAAAGCCATTATCGGCGGACTGGTAAAAAGCGGCCAGGTGGCGCCCTCGAACATCTGGGTATTTGACCGCAAGGCGGAGGCCAACGAGGCGCTGGCGCGCGAGTACGGCATCCACGCCGCCGAAAGCGCCGAGGCGCTGGCGCGCGAGGTAGATTTCCTGTTCGGCGCGGTCAAACCCAACGTGATCCTGAAAGTGCTGAAAGATCTGGCGAACCAGCTGAAAAAAGAGGCGCTGGTGGTGTCCATCGCCGCTGGCGTAACGCTCGACTCGCTGGCGACGGCGCTGGGCCACGACCGTAAAATCGTGCGCGTCATGCCGAATACGCCGGCGCTGGTTAACGAGGGCATGACCTCGGTCACGCCGAACGCGCTGGTCGAGCAGCCGGAGATCGACGAGGTGGTGACCATCTTTGAAAGCTTCGGCAAAGCGGCGGTGGTAAGCGAATATCTGATCCACTCGGTGGTCGGCGTCAGCGGCTCCGCGCCCGCCTACGTGTTTATGTTTATCGAAGCGATGGCGGACGCCGCGGTGCTCGGCGGCATGCCGCGCGCGCAGGCCTATCAGTTCGCCGCGCAGGCGGTGAAAGGCTCGGCGCAGATGGTGCTGGAGACCGGCAAACACCCCGGCGAGCTGAAGGATATGGTCTGTTCGCCCGGCGGCACCACCATCGAAGCGGTCAAAGTGCTGGAAGAGAAAGGCTTCCGCGCCGCGGTAATCGAGGCGATGCAGCAGTGTATGGCGAAGTCCGAAGCGCTGAGCAAGAAGTAACGCACGCGGCGGAGCCCAGGCTCCGCCCGCTCTCGCTACGCCTGGCCGCTCTCTGCCCGCGCCAGCGCCTGTCCCATCGTCATCGGCTGCTGCATCTCCAGCACCAGCGCCGCCGTCAGGGTATACATGCCGCAGGAGAAGACCGCCGCCAGCTTGCCCTGCTGACCATAGAGCGCGATAAATTTTTTCTCCTCCAGCGAGCCGATTAAGCGGTACTCATCCCACGTTTCCGCATGGCCGAGATACTCATAGCGCGTGCCGAAATGGGTGGTCCAGAAGAAGGGCACGCGGTCGTACATCATGCGCTTGTCGAGCATGTTAAAGGCGGCGATGCGCCCCTGCTGATGCGCCACGCGATAGTGCTCGATGCGCTGCGGCCCCTGCGGCGTCAGGTAGCTGGCGATATCCCCGGCGATCCAGACGTTCTCCCTGACGCGCAGCTGGCTGTCGGCAAGCAGGCTGCCATCCTCACGCAGCGACAGGTCGTGAATAAATCCGGTGGCGGGCTGAATGCCGGTCGCCAGCAGCACCACATCTGCTTTCAGACGCTGGCCGTCCTGCATACGCAGCGCGGTTACGTGATGCTCTCCTTCCAGCGCCGCCGGATCGCCATCGACAAAGCGCACGCCGTTGCTGCCGTGCAGATCGCGGAAATAGCGGCCTATCTGCTCGCCGAACTGGCGCGCAAAGGGCAGCGGATGACGCGCCACCACCGTCACCTCGACGTCGCGGTTGCGCAGCGCGGAAGCCATCTCCATGCCAATAAAGCTGTTGCCAATAATCACCAGTTGCTGGCTCTGATCGACCTCTTTCAGCAGATCGTCCGCCTGCTTCAGCGAGCGCAGCAGGTGCACGCCCGCCAGATCGCTGCCGGGCAGCTCGGGGCGCTGCGGCGCGCCGCCAGAGGCGATCAGCAGCTTGTCGTAAAACAGCGATTCGCCGTCAGCGAAGTGGATGCGCTGCTCGCGCGTATCGAGACGCGACACTTCGCCCTGCATGCGGTCGACATGCTGCAAGATATCCTCTTTCAGGATGCGCGGCACATCCTTGATGTCCATCTTGCCGGCGGGCACGAATTTCGTCAGCGCGGTGCGGTCATAGGGCGCTTCCGGCTCGCGCTCCACCAGCACCACTCTGCCTTTAAAGCCTTCGCGACGCAGCGTCCAGATTGCCGCGCTGCCTGCCGCGCCGCCGCCCAGCACCGCATAGACTGGCGCCTCGCCGCCGCTGCCGATGGGCGTTGCAGATGACATCGCTTTT
>Ga0157362_1000100_pt1 | contig 23906 bp, 22 predicted proteins | sample AttlaeALBM3_FD_111480 | JGI IMG/M metagenome (GOLD analysis project Ga0157362, IMG submission 111480) | Fungus gardens microbial communities from leaf cutter ant in Ribeirão Preto, State of São Paulo, Brazil - Atta laevigata ALBM3 | ecosystem: Host-associated > Fungi > Mycelium > Unclassified ... | reverse complement strand
TACAAAGAGTGCTTTGTTTATCAGTATATATCAGTATAAATACAATGCAATTTAACAGAAACACTTTGCAAAAATGTAATATTATTCCAGGAGAGAAGGAAAGAATATGCAAATATTTTTATCCGTCGTATCGCGTTTCCAAATACACTCAGCTAGATATTTGTTCGAAAATAAATTTAGTAAATATAGATATTTATGCGTTTCCTAGTGAAAAGATAGTTCACGCTCGTAAATTACGCATATCGAATTCGCGAGGTCGACGAGGCCACAACCACCGTACCGCCGTAGAAAGTCGCGACCTTCCCGAATCGCATAACTTTGCTATACGTAACAACGCCCATCATTCATAGGGACGTCGCTCAAAGTCGCCTGCTTTGCGATCCCAAAATAAACCCGGCCACGGCACTTTATTATTACGCAACGTCGACAGCGTGCGCTCTTATTACAAGCTGTATACAAACTATGACCGACATAGTAATTGACAGCGTGTCTATATTCATACTCACGCGATAGGATTGATATGGCTATGCGATGTTACAATGTTGCGTTTATACTCGTTTTACAATAGGAGACGCGCGAGGCATTAATTATAACGTACTGATGCAGTGTTGATGGAAAGATTGCGCTTGACGTTGCAATAGACAACTACGATCTCTCAACAAGCAAATTTAGCGTTAGCGTATGTTTTAAAATGCATTTGAAATACTGGACAGAAAAAAAACTATGTTATTATTTAAAAGTTATTCATTCATTTATTGTGATTGATATATATATACTACATCTTTTTCATTGCAAAAACATAACCAAGAAGCATCTCGGATTTTATCTCGCCCTTCTTTAATTATCCTCCACTGTTAGATGTCAAAAGAGCAATGGTTAATCAATTCTTTGAGTTAAATAATTTTTATTATTTTTATTATTTTAAATAAGTTTTATTATTTTTAACTTTTATGGATATAAAATGTAAATCAATTCATTTTTGTTAGTTTTAAAGTAAATAACGTGCATGTTAACGTATATATTTGGTAATCAATAAACTTCATTTGAGTTAAATTTAATACATTTTCTTGAGATAAATTGTTTAACTCCATTGATTTTTAGTTAAATTAACGATATTGAATAGGACAAATAGGAGCAGTGGCGATCTAGAAAAATAATTGGAGCAACTAAAATTGGATATAATTTGATAATCTTTAAATTTAACAATTTCGTATTATTCGCAATAATGTTTTATTTGATTCCATGTATTTGCAGCAATTGCAGTTGTTTAATTAAGACTCAGTATCGCGATAAAATAAGGAAGTACCGCGACTTCCGACCGGCTCCGGAAAATGGAGCACGGTCACAATCGCGCGCACATTTTTCCACGATCGTTACAGATGGAAATCCATTTTCGTTTTCCGGAGGGTTTCACCTTGAAGATGACGTTGTTCGCATGATATGCGTGCATTTCTTGAGTTCTCTCGCCGACGAAAACGAGTCGTGCATGGGCATGGGTGGAGTCCATGAGGCGACGACCCTGCTCCAATAAATCTGGAGCACGATTGCGTGCAACGATAAGTAAGAAAGTAAATAAATGAATGACCGACTGTCTACAGTCCGAATTCGTAACGTCGTAATATTTTGCCAATTTCGCCATCGTACTCTTGAGCATGATGAAGAATAAACGAAAAGTGCAAGCAGCGCACGTCGATTAATGTACAAGTTGCGCACGCAACTCACAATCACAGTGCCCTTTTTACCGTACATTCTTCGACTAACTTCCATTAAGTCCATTTTCCACTCTGGAGAATATTAAAGTGTTAACAGTTTTCGAATAATCAGCGTGTAAAGAAACGAAACGTTTCTCGCAAATTGAACGTCGAGGGGATAACAACAAAATCACGTTTTTCGATTAATTTTAAGTGGATTTCACTGCGATGGAATTTTAAATCAAGATTCAAGGCTCAAGTTGTAAAAAAAGATGTGTAATATTAAAAAGGCAAACACGTGTGTAAATTTAACATAAAAAATGATTGATAGAACGTTCAGTGATTCTGGGACGCTCGGTATTCGTGACATGTAAATTAAATTCATGTGAAACGAGAACGCACATAATTTACCAAATATCTTCTTTATCAATCTACCTTGGACAGAACTGTTGACTTTAAAGAAATAGAATAGCTTTACAAACAGGTTGCGTATGTATCTACATTATGCATCAATTTAATTAATCATCAGTTTGCTTTCATTAAGACTGAGAATGTTATTTTTGACACATTGAAATTAATAACGTTTTTTTGTCAACAAGAATTGAAATAAACTGAAAATTATCTTAACCAAGCGTCTAATTCAACTTATAAGATTACCGATTTCGAGTTCTTGATAGATTCGATTTTGATATTATTTGCTATATTAATTTAATAATTTTACCAACCTGTACAAATTTAGAGGCCCACTTAAGAAACCTTTAGCAATCTACTGTATTGAGTAATAAAGCGCTTATCAAAACGTATGATCAAATATTGAGGAGATAAGACGCGACTTTAATGAAGCGAGTACATGTATTACATAAAACGCGCGTTATTATATAAAATCAAGAAATTGAAGTTACGTTAAAGTAAAAGGACCAAAACGGTCTGATCGGTCTGATAAACAAAGTTTGCGGGTGCCTCGCCTTAGCCTTGATCTACTCTTAAACCTCGCTTCTTCATTGCGCTCATACACATGCTGTTCAACACCTCCTTCTCACCTTGCGCAATGCTCTTACGCTCTGCTGGATGCACGAATGGATGGATGGATGGATGGTCTAAGATTGAATGTATAAAAGCCTTTAATAACCGCGTCCCCGCTCAGACGTGACGGATTTTTGCGGGTGTAAGATACGCGATACCGATCAGCGATGTTTCGAGAGGCCGGTGGCAACGAGCTGTTCGCAGCAACCGCGAAATCGAAAATTAATAACGATAAGATAATACGTAACGTCAAAGAATTTTAGCATGTACGCATAATACCAAAGCTGATTTGAATAATTAGTCAGATGACGTAGAAATGTTTGAAAGATATTCTAAAATATTCCTGTTTAACAGTTCTTTACGCAACTAAAGCTATAACAGCACATAGAAAAGCAGTGAGACGTAAATAATAGCAAATCTAAAATGTTGATTCGCTTACTGCTTATGTATTACTGCTCAAGTTTTTTTGTGTGCCGTAGTCTTAAGGGATATCTAGAAGAGACTAAGATTCATTTCTATCAATGTAGGTTAACTTTAATCTTGGATTAATTCTTAAAATTAAAAAAAAGACAAGAAGTAAGTTAAAGTTAAGTTAATCTATATTGTTAGAAATGGACGTAGGAAGATCTCTGGATATCTTTGCTCTATCTTTAAGTACTAACAGCGATTCAGATCGCTGTTGAATACGCTATAAGAAATAGAGGCGACGTAAAGTATGAAAATATATATTATGAACATCAAGTACAAAGCAGATGACAATGTTTTTTTTGGCAGTACGGTAGGCTGCGTCTCCAGCCATTTACAAACTTGTCGAAGAAAGTATTTATTCCTCGAGACTTTGGTTTGATCCCATTCAATGGTAGTATCCACCATATCCATAACCATGACCATAGCCGAGTCCGTAGCCATAATTACCGAGACCACCGTATCCACCGTATCCAAGACCATGACCATATCCACCATATCCAAGACCGCTGTGAACGTAAGTGACCGGTGGAATCGTGTATCCATAGTGGCCATAACTTATTGATGGCGCAGAATAAGTTGGAGCGTAGGCTACCTTCGTGATAGGTGTGGCGTACGCCACTTTTGTGACGGCAGGTGCAATGTACTTAGTGATAGGTGGAGCTACCGCGACCTAAAGACCGAACGAAAAAGAGAATTACATCTCGTCTGTTATTTTGTTTCACATAGCCATATATAAATTAAAATTTCATTAAAAATTTTAATTCTTCCTTAAAATGTGCTCGGTAATTATTATTCCATTTTTTTTTCCTCGTCCGAGAGCGTTATTTTACCGAAATAATAATGCAAAACCTTATTTCTACTGAATTCATTTTGCACGAGAGCTCGTTTATGGATTACAACGAGTGAAACCGGAATTTTCCTCCGGTTACCCCGGCCATACGAAGCTGCACCGGTACGGTGATAATCCTTCCCTTCACGTGTCGTAGGGTTTAGTTACATGCCGGACCATTTGAGAGCTTACTTTACCTTGTATGTATTGGCGTAACTGGTCGCAACTGGAGCATGCACGTATGGTGAGATCGACGCCACTCCATGACCTAAACCATAGCCACCATAGCCGTAACCGCCATAGCCGTAAAGTCCTCCATATCCGGAGTATAGGCCTTCAGCCGATGCGTAGGCGACAGTGGCGAGAAGAACGATCTGCGGTAAAATGTAGATATGCATCAAGAATGTTCCTTACGTTTAAAGCTGTTTTTGTATACAAATTGCAATGGAATTTGAAACCCGAGATATAAAACTTAATACATCGTGCAATGCAGGAATCATTCGCGGAATCAAGATCGCAACTAAATTCGAACGTGATCTATTTGCAGGAACAGAAATTTATTAAAATAATATAAAATATATTTATTAAAATACGTCCCACAGAACACAGTTCTCCGAGAAACATTTTAGGGACATCCTTAGGACATCCCATGGAGAATTATGTTGAGTAGGGTAAGCTTTCACAGTCAAATCGTAGAATTAATATAGAATATGGAAGTTGTTTAATCTATCTTTAGAAACAAAAATCGCATGTCAAATACACATGATTTGATAATTTTCTCTCAAGTCTCGATCTTCAAAAATTACAAAACTTAGGAAATATGTACAAAAAGAATAGGTTTGCTGAAGTATTTAAAAATGGATACAGATCTGAAAACAATTTTGTTGAATCAACAAAATATAATTAATGCTGCAAAAAGTTTTAACATTCTAGTAGTCAGTTTGAAACTATACTCCTATATAAGTATTATATTTTGATAGTTCAAACAAAATTATCTTTATTTATAATTAATTAAATTTTTAGATATTTCAGTAAAACTATATAAATATATAAACGTAGAAGACAAATGCAATGTATAAATATGAGAGAAATCAGAACAGCGTATTTCTCGATCGAGAGCATTTTGCCATCAATTGCTTATGACGATAGACATTTCTATGCGAGATTATCCTAAATGACGGTACGAAGGTTTGAAATGGCCAGTTTGCGTCGTCGCGCTTAGCCTTCGGCCTTATTTACGCATATTCAAGATGATTTCAAACGCATATCATATGAATGAAACAAGCGTATTCCAGTGCGATAAAATCGTGCCTGCGGCAGCAAGTAAAGTTCGCAGCAAATGTTACATCCAAGCATTTCTCACGATATTGCGAGTCGATTGTCTCTTTCTCTTTGTCTTTCTCTCTCTCTCTCTTTCTCTCTGTATAGCTTTAGATAAGTCTATTCTCTAGATAAAAGCAAAGTTGTAAGAGGATAACAATTTTCACAGGGAATAAATGTCGAAATGACAATTTTCGAAATACAAACGTTTGTACATCTTGCGCGTAATATATATTCCTCAACATTTCTCTTACACTTAAAGAATCTATTTTTAAAAATTCTGACAATTATACAAAGTTATGTACATATAAGAGACAGCTGGTAAACCCTGCGTTGCCCGGGAAAACCGCGGATGGCTATCTACCTATACACTCTTCACGAGAAAAGTTTCGTCCGCCTCGAGTGCCACGAGTACTTCACTCACCAGCTTAAACATGTTGCTCCAAGTGCTTGCGATCTCTTGTCGGTACTGTGGACTGACTATATCTTGAGTACCCCGTCAGATCACTTATATATCCCCCAGCGGATTGTTTTTGCTCGCGCTCGCGTGTCAAAGATCCAAGGGGGAGAGATGCGGAAAAAAAGTTTTTCCTGCCAATCGCGAACGACGTAAATTCGCAGGTGAGGTAAACAGTGGCGGAGGTCCGATCCTCGGCGTCGATATAGTGGGGTGGGTCGGACCCGGGGACTCGTTACGCGCTCACCTAGATCCTAGATCCTTTACGGTGCCGTGGATGACTCGCCGCGACCATTCGCACGAAGGACGAAGCCATTATCGGCCCAAGCGAGAAAAGAAGGAAAAAATAAAAGAAGTATCGGTTGTTCGATTTGCATCGTGAGAAAAAGCGCGTTCGTGCCACCTTGAGCGCACACGCGCGCCAACAAGCGCACGAGCGCACGAACCGAGGGAGGAAAGGAGAGAGGTTCCCACTTCTCTCGTCTCTCCTTCGTCTCTTCACCCCGTCGACCCCGGCCATTCTCAATCGCTTTCTGTAATTATTCGCGCGTCTATGATCTTGTCTGTGCTCCGCGAAGCGTGAACAGAGCAACACGGGGACCTCGACCGATCGAATGTGGCACGCGGTGGTGCGGAGGTGATATACTGATATACTGACGATACACAGAGAATTCTCTCTCATGTTTTATCATAATTTTCTCTTGTTACTTGTTATTTTTTTTTTATATTAGCATTTATATACTAGCTTCTTATATTATCCTCAAATTTATCTATAAATTTATTATCTATTTTTCTCACCGGCATTGTTATAAATTTAGCTATTCTATGTCTTTATATATCTCTTTTATATATATTAAAAGAAAATTTTATTTAGATTTTTCTTATTGCAACGTTACGATATTTTTATTGCATACTATCGTTTTATATTTTCATTTCTATATGTATTTCACTAGATTCTCTTTTTGATAAATATATCACTATGTGCATCGATCTCGATGCTTCTACGATCGATACTTCTAGCATTCGAGGATGAGTGGGTGTGTCAATGTGAGTGTCACTTCCGGTCGCCATCAAAGCGAAAAATGAATCATCTCGCGTATGCAACGAGCTCGTGGAAATGCGTTCTCTGTACATAACTAGCATAACAATACATTGTACAACTCGATTATTCATGGAATTCACTCGCTCACAGAGATAATAATGCGGATCGTGAGCGCAAAAAAAAAAGAACGGAGAAAAGAGAGGCAGCGTACTTCATTAACCGCGGAACAAACATTTTTGCGTACTCTTTCCTTGCTCACCTCAATGTCGTATACCTGCAGCCTTGCTGGTCGCGGCGGATTATCTTCATCCTTATTGCGACTCGTGCTTACACGTCACCTCGTATACACCGCCGGTAAACACACAGTGGTAACGCGAGCATGAAAAATTTCCGCATAATAAACGTTTACTATTCACTGTCACCTTCTTAATAAACTACATGTTGCATTATACATATGGATGTATGCAAATGTTTCTTGCCCTTAAGACATTTTTATTAAATCGTTTATTTTCTCTTTCATGTGTCTTTGACGTGTAGGTCGACTTGTAGATTTGAAAAACAACTTTGTTCTTACATTACTTGATCAGAAATCCAATATTAATATATAGATTGTCGTCCAAGAATGTAATACTTCATTTATAAATTCTTTCAATCAATTTGAAACAAATCTCTCTCTCTCTCTCTCTCTCTCTCTCTCTCTCTCTCTAATACAAATTTTTCAGTATTAATATCATACATGAATAGTTAATTTTTTTCGAAAATCTGTATTTAAATAAATTTTACAGAGATAGAATTACTACTAATTTTTTTTTATTCATATACACGAATAATTTTCCGTTTATTTTAACGAGCTAGCATTTATACATCGGAATTAAACGGGCAATTCTATATATCCCCTTCCGTTTTCGCTGGTCTTTTTTTTTCGCGTTGCGCGGCCATTTGTAACCAACCCTAATGGTTTACGATGCGATTAACTCGCCTGCGCGCCTCGGTATCTACTATCTACGGTATCTACCCTTACGTGCAGCCGCGAGGCACGCCTAGACCGATCGCGAATTGGGGCTAACGAAGATAAATATCGGCGCGATGTACGTATATCGCAAGTGTATATCTACGTTACGACGTGCTGTGTATATTGTATATACGCGAATTCTCTTTACGTAAAACGCAAAATGTCGCTGCAAGACAAACGGTCCACTGTCTCTTGCCTCTGGGCCCGCAGGCGATCGATTTTTAAAAGACGGCCAACTACCGACGAGAGAGCAATGCACAATTGAATGACGATGCACAATACGTATAAAGGTATGTACAGGGTGTCCCGCTTATCGAATGTTAATTTCTTTTTAAATTAACGAATTCCTCGATCAGTTGGGAATTGATTTTTCCTTGGCGAAAAATACCGATAACTTTCGAGATATGATTTGAAAAAAAATCTTTTTGCGAATTAAACCTCTGTTTCTACCAATGCAGTTAAATTTTTATTTCGATTTAAAACTAGCTTTTCCTTTTCTAATTCTAAGAATTAAAAAAAAAAATAAGTCGAACCAAGATTAAAGTTAATCTACTATGGTAGAAATGGGCATCCATCAAGTGGATTTATTATTAATGCGTCCTTTTATAATTTTAGACGGAATTAATTTTATAAAATCCTAATTAAAGCTTACTTACGCGAGGCTAAAGAAAACTACAATATAAATCCCCGATGATTTCCCATGATAATCAAACTGAAAAAAATTCGAATCCAAATTGAAGAAATTCGTCGTTGCAAAAAAATAAGTCGCGAGAAGTTGGACACCTTGTATTTAAGCCGAAAGAGTTTAAATCCGTTAATCCGTGAATCCTGCGCGTTTTATATGATACATGGTATTTTTTAGTTATTATTCTATTTTGCTTATCGGACAACGTCAGCTCCGCCGCCGTCGAATAAGTCCTCTTGCTTATTCTATATCGACGTCGATGACAAGCAGCAATAAACACGTTTGTAAACACGTCCGCTTTCGTATGAGATGACAGGAGACCGCGTAAGTACCATGCTTATCTTGTTTTCTTTATTTTTCTCATAACGCCATTATATAAAGTCGTTCGCAACCGAGGTCGTTAACGAGAACCGAGAAGAAGATGCAAGATCGCGAGAAACCGCGCGGCGGGAAACAACACACCCGGTGACGGAAACTAGAACACCGTGATCTAAATCCCAAGTTTATGCGTCTGCATTATTAGCATTAGCATTCCGTGTGTGGACCAAACGTGTGCTCGGCCAAGGAGTGTCCGACTTCCCCGCCCATTCTCGCACACATTTCTGTGGCGGTTACGTAAACGCCCTCACGTTAGGTTAATGCGGACATGCAACTCCGCAAAAGCTTACATTCTCACAAACCTTCAAATTATTTCTAAAAAGTTTCTTAAAAAAAAAGCAATATATCATAAAATTACTGCAGTAAGCTTGACGCAATAGTAGACGTATGTATACAATCTACATTTTCTTACGTATTTTTTAAAAAATGTTTCGGTGAGAAAATCCTTCCGGAATCTCGCTTCCATCTCGGGGATTTCGAATCTCCGATGTAATATTAGCCGATATTTCTCCCGCTGTGAGTGATCGCCTCATTTTTCGCTGGACATTCAGGTGATGCGTGACATCACGTCGCTTAACAAGTTCTCGCCTCGGCAATTGTGCAATTATTGTTTGCCAATAATGTTCTCGATCGCAAGGACTGATCGAATGCGAGAGAATGCGGCTGATTGTACGACGTCGGCAATGTCGGCACCGGCAATCGGCAGTGATGCCGGACGTGATGTACGAGCCTCCGATACGCGCCCCGCTGCGATTTATTACGGCGCGTTATCGCGGCGTCGGGAATTGTAAAAGAATCGTTCCCAGGCGTAGAATGGAGTATCCCGAAATAAATCGACGAGTGATTTTTAGTCGGCTAAACGGAGATCGTTGCCGTTATTCCGCGAATGAAAATAGCATTTAATAAAATTAATAGAAGTAATCGTGAAATTAAAAGCGCGTATTAAAATTGAAATACAGCGAGAATAAAACATAATAAATTTAATTGCGAGAAGCATATAATGAATGCGTTGCTGCTGAGTAACAAGGAATATTGTGAATAGTACGCCGCTTGAAATGTACAAAACGCGTAGTGAAGAAGAGATCGGTTTCAATTTTTAATTAAGGTATAAAGTGTTCTTCTTCCTCTCTCCTTCTCTCTTTGACTTGGAATATGCAACCGAAGGTAAGCAAGCGCCGTCAGTGGTGCTTGCGCGTAGTGTTTTACTTGAAGGAGAGGAAACAGGAAACGTTTCCCCGATACGTACATTTCGCATTATCTCCGTAGCGACCGGAGGTTACCCGGAAACCACGCGCAAACCCCAGAGTGAGAGAGTGTTCCGTTTTCGTCATTCTGTTCTAGACGTGGTTAAGAGGATGCGAGAGAAATGAGTGCTTCTTACGCGGGAAAATGGAGCAGGAGCTTCTTTTTCTTTCTTTTCTCATCTTTTTTCTTATTTTTCTTTTTCTTTCTTTTTCTTTTTTTTTTCCTTTCTTTATTTTGTGCACGTAATATGCTTTCGTCGATGGGAGACACGCGGGAGACAAGGAACAACAAACTGTCGGCCGACGTTGGCTCGGCTACATATTATTTTACACTCTAAGAAGATACGAGAGTGGGACGATAACTACGTAAAGAAGCGACGAGAGCGGAAAGGAAGCAGCAGGTGTAGCGAGCACTCGATAAACATCTTCCGGAGATGGGGACGATCTTCACTTCTCCTCACCCTCGCCCTCTTCCTCCTCATCAAACTCTCCCTCCTCCTCGGCAGTTGCCTCCTGGTATTGTTGATACTCGGACACGAGATCGTTCATGTTGCTCTCAGCCTCAGTAAATTCCATGTCGTCCATACCCTCACCAGTATACCAATGCAAGAACGCCTTGCGTCGAAACATCGCGGTGAATTGTTCCGATACCCTCTTGAATAGCTCCTGTGATGCAGAAATAATTACATTTTCGATATAATTAGTCCTTTCTGCTTTTTAAGTAATACATTTAACGAACCGAATGACGGATAATTTGTTTTTGGAAAATTTGCAACTCTGAGAAATCGATTGAAAATTTAATTGATTCACAGTCGAATTCTCTCTTTGTTTGACAACAACCAAACGGCAAACGAACCTGAATAGCCGTAGAATTGCCAATGAAAGTCGCGGACATTTTCAGACCCCGCGGAGGTATATCACAAACGGCAGTTTTCACGTTGCTCGGTATCCACTCGACGAAATAGCTGCTGTTCTTGTTCTGGATGTTGAGCATCTGCTCATCCACCTCCTTCATCGACATTCTGCCACGGAATACTGCGGCCACTGTCAAATATCTACCGTGTCGCGGGTCGCACGCGGCCATCATGTTTTTCGCGTCAAACATTTGTTGAGTGAGTTCGGGTACCGTGAGTGCTCGATACTGTTGCGAACCTCTAAAATATCATTTTAGACTTAATAAGAATTATTAGTTACGGACTCTCGAAATTGAAATAATGTAGAAAATTAGGCAAATGAGAGTTCGATGCGGTACTTAATGCACAATCATTGATTTTATGTATATATAAATTATATTTTTGTCCATTAAGTACCGCACCGAACTCTCATTTGTCTAATTTCCTACATTATTTTAGAATTTCGTCGAAAGCAAGAAAGCCGGAAAATTACGTACGCGAATAAATTTTCCTCTAAATAATTAATTAATTAATTAATTACATTGATCTTATTGCATTGCAATTTAGAAAATTTCGTTTAAATAAAATAGCGATATGACATCGACTCTTATAGTACTGATGCTCCATTTAATAATTAGTTTCCCTTAATTTAATTAGTTTTCTTTGAGAATATGAAACCTAGAAGTTAGAGGGGCAAAGCCGGGGATGAAGAAATGCAAACGCGGGAAGGGGACCATGTTGACGGCGAGTTTCCTTAGGTCTGCGTTAAGCTGGCCGGGAAATCTCAGGCAAGTGGTAACGCCGCTCAGGGTCGCGCTGACGAGATGATTGAGATCACCATAGGTTGGCGTGGTCAGCTTGAGAGTCCGGAAGCAGATATCATAAAGCGCCTCATTGTCTATGCAATATGACTCATCTGTATTCTCCACCAGCTGATGTACCGAGAGAGTGCAGTTGTAGGGCTCGACTACGGTGTCCGATACCTTCGGAAAGAGGCGAGAATAAACGCTGACGTGGAACGTATGGTATCGGTCGCGCTCGCGTATCGCGCAAACATGAATACACAAACGAGAGAGTACAAGTATTGTATGCTGGCAACACTCAGTATTGTCCTATTAAAGACAAAAGGTCGGTTCCTGGCGGGTGCTTTGTCTCGCATCCATTGTACCTTATCCTGCGCGCATCAGAAAGACTTTCATGTTTGCGCCGCAGCGAGACACGCTCCGCGGATGATTCCCGATACACATGGAAATTCGAAACGTAACTCTTGACGTGAAATCCGATCTCGTATTGTTTCCGAAAGTCAACGAAGATTTCGTTCGTGAATATAGAGAGTACGTCAAAATTATTTCCTTTAAAATCATACTAAACGTGAAATCGTAAAATCGTGAAATCATAGAACCAAAAAGAGATCTGAATTTCTGATTTCAACAGAAAAGAGCGATTAAAGAATGACTGTGAAATTAAAATGAAAATTAAATTCATTCATGGAATAATATACCTTTGGCGAAGGTACCACGCTGAAAGTCATCATGATTCTATCAGGATATTCTTCGCGTATTTTGGAGATGAGCAGAGTACCCATGCCGGCACCAGTGCCACCACCCAGCGAGTGTGTGAGCTGGAATCCCTGGAGGCAGTCGCAACTCTCGGCCTCCTTGCGAACGACGTCCAAGACGGAGTCCACGAGTTCGGCGCCCTCGGTGTAATGTCCCTTGGCCCAGTTGTTACCTGCGCCGCTTTGCCCGAACACAAAGTTGTCTGGTCGGAATATTTGACCGAACGGCCCCGAACGAACCGCGTCCATTGTCCCAGGTTCCAAATCGACCAAAATCGCACGTGGCACGTATTTACCGCCTGTCGCCTCATTGTAGTAAACATTTATTCGCTCCAACTGCAGATCTGAGTCACCGTGATACGTGCCAGTGGGATCGATCCCATGCTCGTCCGAGATCACCTCCCAAAACTGTGATCGTTGTAATGAGAAAGAAATATTTTATTCGAATAAAAATTTCTCAAGTATTTCTCGATAATTTGATATACAATCGATATTTTTTTTTGCGTGCGTAACATATTTCAAGGTTATACATAAATATTTTTCGTCTCAATTTTCTTGGATAAGTATATTTATTTATTCTACTTTAAGCTCTCGTGATATGTATTCGCATTGGACTGGATGGGACTTATATCTGAGAATTATTCAAGGACTTGAAATATACCTTTGCTCCAATCTGATTGCCACATTGGCCTGCCTGAAGATGTACTATCTCCCGCATGTTCGTTTAACTTCGACTTTGCAAATTCTCTTCTTCACCACGATACGCGAACCCGTGAGTGTAGCGAGACGATGAAATCAAAACTGTTCGTCGTCGTCTGTTTCCGTTACCTTGGAAATGCGTAACGCGCACGTATTCCGGAAAACGGGGAGGTGCGAGAACACACCGTGAGATAAGGTCGAGAGCGCAAAAGATCTCCAATACGCGACGAGACTCGTAATAATTCCGATGAAGTCCCTAACCCTAAGAACCCCGTAACTCGAGTAATTTGGTTGAGTCAAACTCGCGTTCCCATGGATACATGCCGAGCGAGAAGAGAGTATCTCAATTCCGCTTCTGTTTCGGGACAATTGAATGTAACGTTGATGAACAAAAGACTCACACCGCGACGTATCTACTCGTATTGTTCGTCGGTATTGAATTGTCGGAAAGAAATTCGTACGCCTTAGTAGATGTTAAATCTTAATAACTTGAATACCTCTTAGAATAAAATATGATAATTTCAATTCGAATACATTTATTTAGGTATATAATTCAATAACTTGAGACATTTAAAAAAAATCTTTTTATAAGATTTTAATCATCTTTATTGAAATCGCACAGTACATCTTTTTTTTTTAAACATTTATCCCTTTATTTTTATTGTAAAATATTGTATCAGAATACTCATCGAACGTTTATATCTTATAAGAACATTTTGAGCTTCGTAAATTGAATTCCGCGTAATGCTACTTAGGCGAGGTCGAGAGGATCTAGATGAAGTCCGCGAAACTCTTAGTCGTGAAGGCTTTCGCTATCTCGTTAACCAGCTCCATGTATACGATAGGATTGACGTTCTGTGCGAGTTGGTGCAATAGGAACCAATCGCCGAAATGGAATACTCGTACAACACGCTCAGCTTTAGATTTCTCGAGCCTGCGAACTGCACCTCGTAGAAGATACACTCTTGCCCAAGCTTGAGAAAACACTATGATCCTGCGAGGAGGATTGTATCAATTGCATATCGATCCGACGATACCATTTTTAACAGCTCTACGTAATATTCTTTTTTAATCTTAGAATGCTGTCGATACATAACTTTAAGTAAAAGTAAGAAAGATATTATTAAAAACTAAGCTATACCTTCAGTCGTCATTAGGAAATTAATGACATCCTAAAAGTGCTAAAAGCTAGGACAAGCGGAGATTTAAAAAATTGTGTCCGTGTTATATCTCAGTTTAAACTCCCTGGTGATTAATATTATAACAGAAATAAGTAATTTCAATTTTTTAAACAATTTTATATTATTATATATTTATTATTAGTAAGTGATTATGAGGAGACATTGGACACTCCATTTACGGATTAATTTCCAATTTGATAATGTTTTTATTCTTTCTCTCCTTTTAAATTAATAAATTAATAATTATTGGGTTATTCGTGTTTATAAATATTTTGTCATTAAAAGTGTGAAATGTATGAAATTTGTTACATTAATCAAGAGTGACCTATTTTCTTGTACGCAAAATTTATGTCGTATTGATAACATACTTTATCACTCAATAGCAACTGCATTCTAGGGTTAAAATATAAATAATGCAAGATTCGTAAATGTAGCACAAAGTGCTGGAAAATTGATGAATACAAAATATTATAATATTCCTGCGTAGAATAAGTTTTATAGATTGTTGGAGTATGTTTCTGACATTGTAATCAGAATTGCCATAATGCGCAGTCGTTGAAAGAACTTACCTATAGATTACCGCGAGGCAACCGACGCCCGCAAGAAACACCAGCCAGAACCAGAGAACAACGAAGATTTTCTCGTTTACCACGTTTAGCGGAAGTACGCACAAAGCATCGTGAGTTTGCACGGAACCCGCGGGTCCGAATGTGTGAATTGTACACTTCGTTACCTTCGGAAACAGTCGCGCCATAGGGTCGATCCTTTCGTGAGGACTTTCCTCGGCGAGGAACGCGCTCACCATGGGTCCGTATCGCCTAAATTGTCCCTCCAGAAATATATCCAATAGATATATCTGTCCTATCTGAATAGGATAGATAAAAGATTTTATCGAGAGTTTTCGTTAATTTAATTCTCTCTGTAGTACTCTTAAAATTAATAATCATAAAAATAATCAATAAATGTCGAATCTTAACGATTGCATGAATTTGTTGATTTTTTTACTTGCTGAATCGCAAAGAAAATGAAATGGTTATATTTTATACATTAAGGGCCCTCGAGTTGTATTTTCGTGCGATATATCGGGTTCGTTTCGAAGCAAAGTTTCGACCACGTTTCGTTAACCCGGACTCATTATCGAATCCAGAAATCAATTATTCACAGTTATTTCCGTGCAATTTCCTCGCTTCTGACGTCATAATCCCGGTTGGCCGATCGAGATCCCTTAAGTACCTTCCGCAGAAACTCTTCCGTTTCTAAACTGAAGGGGAATTATACTTACTGAATTTAAGAAGTTCAAGAGCTCGCACACGAAGAAACGCATGGCGTAGAAGTTGTGACTGTGCAGATTCGTTTTGGTGAAATATTCGACGAGCTGCTGCTTCCTCTCTTCGGTCCAGACGTCTCTCAGAAAGGGAGACGCAAGATCCCGCGAAAGAAGACTTATGGTGCCTCTCTCCCAGACGCCCCATAACGCGCGCGGCACATAAAAAGAAATGGCTTGTAAGCCGAGAACGAAGCATACCTAATAAACATTACATCCTTATTTCCTTTGATTTTTCTTAAATTAATCTTTATTTAAGAAATATTTATCTTATCTCTCCTCATTTTAAAGAGAGGCGAATTTTTAACAGAGATAACAAATATAATATTGTGTCTCCTATATATCGTCGGAAAATAAAAAGAAACAAAGATAGAACATAACGTGTATAATTATGCAGACAAATTTTTTTATTTCAAAAATTATTTTATTCCTTGCAAAAGGCTCAGCAGAAAATATTTATTATTTGACTAAATATTTTTCTATTGTGGAAAACCTAAAGATTTCATGGGAAATCTCTACTACTGTGCGTTGCCTTTCACGATGCGAATCGCGCAATATAAAGATGTAGGATAACGGTCCAGTATTTGCGCGATCTCTATTTCCATTTCCTCGCGCCGTCTTCCGTCCTCTTTCCGGATGTTTTCCTTCACATTCACGCGTTCACGTTTCAGATTTCATTCACGCTCGCGCAATACGTCTGCATGCGCTGGTGAATCGAGAGAGCGACCTGACCATCGGAACGAAGTGCAGCCGTTATCATGCATCTCGCGTACGTGAACGCGCTATGTAGGTGTATGCATTCCATACGGAACTTATGCGATCGACCAATTCCGTCGCACACGCGCGTTCTCTCCCTCGCATTTCTCTCCCGTTCGCTTTCAATTTTTCAGAGTGCCCCATCGAAAAACAATTTAGGGATGCCTTTGACGAATTCCGAGTCGATCTTTCCTCGGCGAGAATTTCCTAGAGAAGTCTAACGGAAGTAGAAGTCTCTCGGAGAACTTTTATATCGAGCATAAAAATTCTTGAGCTTTTGGCCTTGAAGGGTACAAGTCAATAAAGAAACTTTGTGTTTCGGCTGAGTTCATAACTTGATTTTATCGGAGATTTGATTTAAGGTTCGCGAGAAAATGTAACTTGTACAAAATTTTATAACAAAAGTAAATATTTGACAGAATTGCGATGGATACATGACGACTTTAATACCGATAATTTATTTAAATAATACGTATATTTTCCGATATATAGTTTAATAAATATATTTTCTATGTTTCCATCAACAAACTGTTTATCAACTATATTGTATCGATTATCTCCTCATCCATATCGTAAACGTTCTAAATTCAGCTGACCCACTGATAATATCGATGATGACGGGCTTCATCACCTGGAAGGGCCTGTCCTACACCAGCACTGGCTACACCCCGTCCAGGAATACCTTTCAGATGTCGGGATACCGTGAATGTGCTGTAGATCCAGCAATACGCATTTACGGGATCTTTGTCTACCATAGCAACATGTCAAATCATCAATTATGACCAATTATCATTAATAAACTCTCTTGCTCAAGCAATAATTAAATATTCATACTAAAGAAAGAATCTAGTAATATCTACCAAAAAATGTCGAATGAAATAATTTCAATCAAACGTTTAGTTAATATAACTAAAAATAATTTTATTTTTCTAAATATTTAATAAGTATTATCAAATATAATAATTATTCAGTAATAATTACGAAATATTAAAAAGAATTATTTTTGGTTATATTAACTAATCATTTGATTGACATTACTTCATTCGACATTTGATAACCAGATTCTGATTACTAGACTCTTTTTCTCGGTGTACATATGGAAAGATATTTAGAAAGGATTTATAAATGCAATTATTACGATTAATTTCTTGAGCACAACTTCTGTAAGAATTTGAAATCCCAAATGCTCACACACTTGAGGTCTAAAGGTTAGCGGAATTCGTACCGATGGAAGCATCGGTCATGCAAGAAATCGGTTCGCCGATGTATTGCTTAGCAGTTACGAGAATGGTGCAAACGAGCAGTAGAAGAACGGTGATGCGCGAGTGTAGTCTGAAGACGACATTGTCGACACGAACGGATTCTTTCTGTAGAAGGCATTTAATAGGTGCGAAGAGGTCCAGCATGGTTATCGCGTGTTCTTTTGTCTCGAGCACCGAAACAAAGCACAATAGAGAAAATTCCAAGTTCCAAAGCGTATTGTGAAAGAAAGCGTTTGCAGCGTCGCGTATTTGCTCCAAATTCGTCCAGGAATTTATCGCGAAAGACAGGCTTTTCGATTGCGAGTAAGTGACGTTTAAATCGATGCTCAAGGAAAATCGACATAATAAAACGAAAAATGAAACGAAAAATAAATCGAATTATGCGTCACGGTAGAATTTTGCAAGGCGAAAGATCAAAATTACGAACGACGCTAAAACGACGGGCGAGAAATTATTACCGTGTAAATCATCGACAAGAATGGCGGTGCCCAAAACTGCATCCGCCTTAATTGGTCCGCACTTAACCAGCGAGCAGACTCGTAAATCTTGAACGTAACGATCTCACGTTGTAATTTTTGCTCTCGGCAACGATCCTTCTTGCTTTTAATTCATCGTCGCGCACCGAATCCGGATTCTGAGATTTGTCGAAGGGATTCAGAGCTTTAAGCTACATATAAAGAAACCCACTTCTTTCCTTGACTCCAAGGATGCTCTTTATTAGTAAAAAATATAGTAATCATGATAATTGTTATTATCGCAATTACATATCGTAGTAAGATAATCGTTATATCGTCGATTAAAGATAGCTGCGCTTGTTAATAATGCGCTTAATAATCCGCATCGCTCGGTTGTATGCGTGTCATGTGAATTCATGTGAGTGTGTATATCCGCTATTGAGATTGTCGCTAAACCTACATAAATGTTTCCCTATATACAAGCAAACATCGTTCTTAGAGCGTGGCAGCCCCGGGGGCGGCGGGCCAAGTTTCCGAGTCTGTTTCTTGTTCTAATTATAATAGCCCTCCTGGAGGAGGAGGAGGTCCAACCAACGGGAGTATCGGATTAACAGGATTCCTTATCGCTGCGATAGCCGGCACTTTACCCGACGTCTCGCCAACGCATTATTTATTTACTCTTGTTTATTTTATTTAATTATTTCTCTTTCACCTAACGTATCGGTTTATTTCTAAAAAGCAATTGGTTTTACAAACCTCCTTCTAACCCTTGCCTTATTATATACAAACTGTTTGCACTGTCGACGATCACATGCATCATAATAGCTGCATATTTTAGTAGGCACGCTCATTCGGTGTCATAGAGTCCAGACATCTTGCGAATCGGCGAATCCATAACATTTCTCACTTTCTGTTTCTTCTCCCCTTTTGCTTTCTCCAATATGGACACTAGAGCGATTATATACCTCGCAATGGATTCGATATATGTATATATGTATTATATTCGATACTGTCGCCGAACCTCAAGATGTTAAATCGACAAGGCGTGTCACGACCCGTCAAAAGTCACAATTACTGGATAGTACTATCAATTTCCGTCGTTCCCGTCATTCCCGCTGTATTTTAAGTCAATTTAATTGTATCTTGCTCGCGACGCGAGTTTCTCTCGAGAATTCACGAAGCAGGACAACTTTGAGCAACCGCTAAGGACTATATCCCGAAGTCGGAATCTACGACGATCGGCTCGCTGATTTGCATTTGTACGAGCGACAAAGGAAATTAAGGATCCATGCTATTCCGTACGATTTTCTAGAGATAGCAATAATGCCACCTGACAAACGAATCACAAATATATTATAAAATATACAAACGAATCACAAATATATTATTACGTGTAATATATAACACGACATAATTAATTTTAATTATAAAACATTTAATATATTATAATATAGAATTACTTAATTATTCTAATATTTTTGAAAAACAATAGTAACCCCATTTAAAACTTAATCTAACTTAATCTAATCCATGTATAATCGTTTTTTTTCCTTTTGTATTGTTTCAAACTTATTATTGTCAGACTTCGATGCTGATTATCGATGAAATTCTATAATTAGATTAGAGGAACGAGATAATAAAAGTATAAAAACGTTTCTACATATCATTGAAGCTACTGTCTCATAGATATCTTGCTATCGCTAGAAATGAAGTTATCGTCGCTCGTACAGTCAGCGACAGAAATAATCCGATCGCCACAAATCTACGATAGTTCTCGCAAACGACATATGAGAACGATCGAGATGAGAGCTATGTATGAAGTTCTATGTCTATGGCAGTGTGGTAGAGAAGACGCGATGACAATACGACGAGTATAATGCGGCAGTGGCAAATACAGCTTTGCTTAGAATTTCGTCGTCGCTGTAAGAGGAAGGATAATGTATGAATCATTAGAGTTACGTAAAGAGTGTAAATAGAAGACCGACAGTGTAATGAACGTGGGGTGGGCGATCGATGTTGACAGACGGTAGTAATACTTGAACACCGCGATACAACAGAGTAGTAAAGATCCGGAATCGACCTCTCGCAATTAATGAGCAAACTCGACGTTCATTAGACCCGGAAACATCACATTGAGAGAATTATTTGTAATGTCGGATCTGTCGTTTGGAGCAGTATGGAAAAACATCTTCTGGCACACCTCAATGAGTCTCGAGAAGGAGAATGCTTCTCGACCATTTCTATCGATTTCTCAAACAACACAGAGGTCTGAAACACAAGGACACCAACGGTCTCGACAGGTTAAATAAGCTTGCCTTAGGGATTCTATTCTTTTCTAAATTATAATCTTATCTATGATATAGTTAGAGACTAATAAAATTTATTTAATTTTAGCCAAATTAGCAATGCTGATACGGCTCAAAGACATTTGAGCGACGTTTAAAAAATTAAAACGCCACAAGAATGTCTCTCTCGTTATATTTGCAATGTTTCTCCAGGAATAAAGATTTGTTTATACACATCTATGTATGTACAAATATACATACATACATGCGAGTATAAAGAAAGAATGTTAATTACGTGATAAATTCGTTTCTTAGACCTCTGTGTTCTCCAAATTTGTGCGTATACCCGCAGAAGTAGACACGATCACGCCTCTTAATAGGGCACATGTATGTCCCTGGAGCGCGATCGTCCTCTGCAAAGCCTGCACATGGCGATGAAACACGCCAGACCCAAAAGAATGGCGAGACCGGCGCCTAAACCTGCGCCAGCCCAGCCAGCGGGTCCAGCGAAACCACCGCCATTACCACTGACAGGACCACCGCACGTCTCCACTGACTCGTCGTCCGGCTCGTAAAAGGTGCCATTCAGGATACCCGGCAAGGGCAAGCTGCGACTGGGACAGTTCACCACGCCGTTGCACATCAATCTTAATGGAATGCATCCCGCGTCGCCAGGACACTGAAAGCCGCAGTCCTCTAATTTCCCGGTGTTGAGAGCCCCAGATCCGTCTCTTGGTAGATGAAAGAGTTCGGTCCATGCGATCTTGAAGGCCGCCCTGGCTGGTGCCATGGATCCAGTAAACTGTATGATCACAGCGGGCGATTCCTCGATGACATCACCGCTCGGCGCCTGATGATCTATTGGCGGTGTGATATGCGCCGCTGAAATGATTGGCATCTCTCTCACATAGCTGACGTTCTCACCGCAAATACCGAGATATGGCTCGGCACTGCCCGGCAGGAAGATCTCGAGCTTGCCGTCTTCGCAGGAGCGCGATGCAAATTTAATCTTGTCAAAGTGCAGCCAGAGATCGCGCTCACGATTCACCCGCAACTCCCAGATACATTTGATGGTCCTGGGTGGCGTGACATATCCCAGTGCCTCGTAATGCGGAAACTCAATCTCACCGTCGGTGGCAGGTGGCAGAAGCGCCGGTCCGCATAAAGGACTATGCGCGAACTCGTATCTTGCCTCAAAGAGTGGCGCGGACCACTTGAAATAACTTGAAGCCGCGTGCGCACCGTCCACCAACAGTTTCAGATCCAATCTTTCACCCCGAGAGACGACTCTGAGAACAGGCGGTCGCGGTGCCGGCGGTGAGCTCGTGGGCGCCGGAGTGCCGTTGTTGTTGATCCGACAAAGGCAGTGGCCCTTGATACCATCTGGATTAGGTTCCCGAATGATCACCCGATCCACTCGACTATCCCAGCAATGGCCACATTGAGCGTACGGATGCTCCTTGAAGTTAATTGACTCTATCACGAGAATCACGCGTGCGTACAACCGTTTATCCGTAATGAAGCTATAGGTGCAGGATAGATCAGCGGGTGGGTCGCCCGGTCGTTTATAAACCAAAGTATTCAATGGCGATCGTAGACGACCCGAGCGCGTCTTCCATGATGCGAATACTTCATCGCACTCGGTACCGGGCGTGGGCTCGCCGAATCTCGTCGCATTGAAGAAGTCATAGTGAGCCCAGTAATAGAGCGAGCTGCCGGAGTAACTGCCAGTTTTACTTTCGAATCGCACGAATAGAGCGTTTGACGTCGAGACAAAGTCGTGCTTCTCCATTGGTTTGCTGAAAGTGTCGCAGAAGGTCTTGATAATACGAGCATCGTCCGGCCAGTCAGCGTCATAGAGCGTCAGGCTCTCACCGCAATCGCCATCATAGGGCTGAATCGGCGACTCGATACGATTCACACGAAAGCTGGGGAAATAAAGACGAGCGATCTCACCGGGTCGACCGCGTAGCAAATAGGTGCAGCTGGTGTGTGGCGGGTACCAGTGCGCAACTGATAGAAAGATACCCTCGTTACCACTCACGAGAGATTCGCTGTTCAGCAGCCAGTCGCAACTGCCGTTTTTAACACCCGCAGTCTCTACATGACCGGGCCAGTTGCCGACGTTGAAGTGAAAACCAGTGTTAAGCAACGGACCAGCCGGCGACGACACGAATTCGACGTAAAGATCCTCACTGGTACCAATGATGCTGTATGGAAATTTGCCCATACCGCAGAAAGTGCCGATCACCGGGCTACTCTCGTTCTTACCATCATACACACGTATATAATCATACGGGCAGTGCTCCGAACCGGAACTGATCGGCCGCATCGGACATGTCATGATATTTTCACAACGTTGACCGTCGATGTTGAACTCTTCGTTCTCGATGTAGAGTTTGATGAAGGGTAGTCGGGTGTTCAGACGATATTTGCAGTGCAACGCACGGGGATAAATACCGGGATAAGCCGGGCTCTGTACGTAGCACGTTTGCAGCCGGCAGTCCTTGAAGACACGTTCGCAGTAACTGCCTGGTACGACTTCGCCACGACGATTCGGATAGAGCTCCGGGTGTTGGCCGTATCTGAGATACACCTCGAACTGCGGCTCGGCACGCGAATCAAAACTGAAATACGTCTGATCGGTGAAGTTGTCCGCGTGGAAGATCACCCGCACGAAGCTGGTCTCACTGATGAAGGTCTGCGGCTGTTCGGACTCGCCACAGTAAACGCCCGGGTCTTTGCGATTGCTCACTTCTGTCTTCGTATTGCCGTCTATGATCTGGAACAGTTACGTGGAACGCGTGATGGGTATATAACATTCGAAACAATCGATGACCGTAAGGACGACGTCGCGTCAGGAATTGAGAAGCTTAATCAATTTTAATGACCAATGTAATCCAATCTCTCATGCCAAAATTTTGTCGTGCGTAAAATATAATTATAAATAATAATCGTTCATGTCACTAAAAAATATGATCGATGAAATTTAATTATACTTAGTTTATAATTAAAATTCTTTATATCGTATAATGTAATCTGGTTAAATACAAATGTTCTACAGTTTACGCACGTAAATTCATTTGAAGTAAAAAGCTATTCTATAAAAATGATTAAGTCTATTAAATATAATAGGCATTTAAATAAGACACACGATAATTTGGCAAAGAATTATTAGGAAGTATATAAATAATAATAATTGAACTGTAAGTTTATACGAAGATGATAACAACTTATGAAAGACATACTTATTCAAACAGAAATTAATAGTTCGGTAAAAATACATGTATAGTTATATATATAATAGTTTCGTCATGTATCCCGCTTCTTGAATCTTACGATCT
>Ga0157362_1000099_pt1 | contig 24397 bp, 27 predicted proteins | sample AttlaeALBM3_FD_111480 | JGI IMG/M metagenome (GOLD analysis project Ga0157362, IMG submission 111480) | Fungus gardens microbial communities from leaf cutter ant in Ribeirão Preto, State of São Paulo, Brazil - Atta laevigata ALBM3 | ecosystem: Host-associated > Fungi > Mycelium > Unclassified ... | reverse complement strand
TGAGGCTCCTGGAGGGAATAATCTACAATATATATACTAAAATGTCCATTCTTCGGTAACCAGGGGCTGCACAATGAAATTAGGTTGGGAGGCAACGGGCTCCGGAGTCATGTGTGAGGGGTCTCTTACAGTAGTTGAATCCAACAGAGAACTCCATCGAGTTCTTCCTAAACACTCATCTTGAGTGATCCTTGAGTCATCAAGACTTAGTGATAACAGGCAGTAGGTGTCTGGTTGGGTGAAGATCTTGCGCCCTAACAGACGTAACACTAAGTAAGATCAAACCATTAACTCCATACCCTCCTTGAGACGTTATCATTATGTCTCAAGAACAATACAATTCATTGATGAGCAGTCTGCTCAAAGAGAAATGCGCCCTCGCCAAACTGAAAAAAGAATTAGAAGGAAGGAAGGGAAAGCTCTGTAGGAGCTGCAAAGGGTTCGGACACCTGGCCCAAAATTGCAGGAATAGAAAAGAGAGGGAAAAGGAGGCAGAAATGCCTCAAAATAAATTTGAAATTTGTGTTTCAAGTGTGGAGAGAAAGGGCACAAGTGTAGGAAGTGCCCTCTATGGGAAAGGAAGCTGAAAAGGGTGGTGTGCCCTGATGGGGGAAAGGCGCACCAAGAAGAGAGGAGGCCAGCGTTTCCCATTAGGGAAAAGGTGCAGGAAGGAGAGAAGAGGCTGAGGAGAATAGAGGAAGAAAAGGTGGTATGCCTTGTAAAGGGAGAAGTGCAGCAAGAATGGAGGAGGAGCTTGATAGAAGAGTTAAGGAAGAGAGCAGAGGAACACTGTAGAAAGGGCATTCCAGAAGAGGCGCAATTCCTAGAATTAGGGTGGTACGTCCTGGGAATGATAGTGATATACACTGAGTGCAGAGGATGTGGGAGGAAAGGAAGTTATGCAGAAGATAACAGGGGCCAGGGAGTGCTCTGGGATAGAACGTTCTGGTATAGATGCAGGGGAAAGAAAAGAGAAAGCAGCGCACCCACAGAGAGGAAAAACGCAGCAAGGGAAGAGAAAGCAGCGCGGCCCAGAGAGGTAAAGGCGTAGCAAAGCGGCGCATGGTCAGAAGAACTAGAACGCGCAGTAAGAGAAGGGGGTAGTTGAAAGGAGGTCAGGAGAACCTTCAAAATGTTGAGAGAAGTGTGGTTGAATATTAGAGTGGAAAAGATAGATACGCATGAAGGCGTAATGATAAAGGCGCTCTTGGACAGTAGTGCAACGGGGATGTTCATGGATAGGCAGACGGCAGCTAGGCATGGGTTCAAGCTGCAAAAATTGGAAAGACCAATAGCTGTCAGGAATGTAGATGGCACAAATAATAGCAGAGGGGCTATTACATACCAAGTAGAGTACAATATGTTTTACAAAGGCCATATAGAAAGAATGAGAATGGACGTGTGCAATCTAGGGAAGACAGAAGTAATTCTGGGGATGCCATAGTTGGCAGCACATAACCCAGAAATAAACTGGGAAACTGGGGAAGTTAAGATGACGAGATGTCCACCCCTGTGTGGTAGAAAGAGTCAGAAGAAAGAGAAAGTCAAAAGAGTAGTAACTGAGGAAGAAGAGAAAATCATCCGTTAGACAATAGATGATAAAGAGGATTGGAGAAAGGAAGAAGAGATGGAGGAGGACCATAGGAAAATTGAAGAAATGGTCCCTAAAAAATTCTTAAAGTGGAGAAAAGTGTTTGGGAAGGTAGAGTCTGAGAGGATGCCAACCAGAAATATTTGGGATCATGTGATAGATCTCAAGGAGATGTTTAAACCACAGAAAGGAAAGATTTACCCTCTATCCAAGAATGAGAGAGAAGAGGTTCAAAATTTTGTGGAGGATCAGCTGAGGAAAGGGTACATTAGACCCTCAAAATCCCCGCAGATGTCGCTAGTATTTTTCGTTGGCAAGAAAGATGGAAGCAAGCAGATGGTGATGGACTATTGCAACCTTAATAGCCAGACAGTAAAGAATAATTACCTGCTACCACTAATCACAGAGTTAATTGACAATATGGGTAGTAAAAGAGTATTCACGAAGATGGATCTAAGGTGGGGGTTCAACAATGTGAGGATAAAAGAAGGAGATGAGTGGAAGGGAGCATTTACAATGCACATAGGCTCATTTAAACCGACAGTCATGTTTTTCAGAATGACAAATTCACCAGCAATATTTCAAGCAATGATGAATGAAATACTGAGAGACCTGATTAATGAGGGAAAAGTGGCAGCGTTTGTGGACGATGTGTTAGTAGGAACAGAAACTGAGAAAGGACATGATGAAATTGTGGAAGAAATATTGAGGAGGTTAGAAGAGAATAACTTGTATATCAAGCCAGAAAAATGTGTCTGGAAGGCGAGGAAGATAGGATTCCTAGGGGTCGTCATAGAACCCGATGGAATAGAAATAGAAGCAGAGAAGGTAGATGGAGTACTTAGTTGGATAGCCAAAAAATGTGAAAGACGTCAGGAAGTTTTTGGGCCTTGCAAATTATTACAGGAGGTTTATCAAAGATTTTGCTCAAGTAGCCAGGCCAATAAATGTGCTTACACGAAAAGATAAGAAGTGGTGGTGGGAAGAAATGCAACAGAAAGCATTTGACAAGCTGAAAAGGATCTTCACTAGTAAACCAGTATTAGCAGCCCCAGATTTGGACAAGGAATTTAGGATAGAAGCCGACGCTTCAAATTATGCCACTGGAGGAGTACTCTCAATGAAGTGCTCAGATGAAAAATGGAGACCTGTTGTTTTTATTTCAAAGTCTCTAAGTGACATAGAACGGAACTATGAGATTCACAACAAAGAAATGTTGGCAATAGTCAGATGCCTAGAAGCGTGGAGACATTTCCTAGAAGGAGCAGTAGTTAAATTCGAGGTTTGGACAGATCACAAAAATCTTGAATATTTCATGAAAGCGCAAAAATTGAATCGAAGACAAGCACGATGGGCCTTGTACCTATCTAGATTTGACTTTACGTTAAAACACGTTCTGGGAAGTAAGATGGGGAAAGCGGACAGTCTCAGCAGGAGGCCAAACTGGGAGATTGGAGTAGAAAAAGATAATGAGGATAAAATGTTGGTAAAGCCAGAATGGTTAGAGGTAAGGAAGACAGAAGTGGTAGAGATTATAGTAGATGGAGTAGATCTACTAGAGGAAGTTAGAAAGTCAAAAGTGAAGGATGACGAAGTAGTAAAGGCGGTAGAAGAAATGAAGTGAGCAGGGGTAAAGATGTTGAGAGATGAAGAGTGGAGAGAGGTAGACGGCATCATGTATAAAGAAGTGAAGGTCTATGTGCCAAAAAATGAAAAGTTGAGGGCAGAAATCATTAGACTACACCATGATACGCTGATAGGAGGACATGGGGGGCAGTGGAAGATGGTAGAACTGGTAACCAGAAATTTCTGGTGGCCAAGAGTAACTAAGGAGGTAAAGAGATATGTGAAAGGGTGCGATGCCTGCCAACAAAACAAGAATTGCACAGAGCAACCAGCCAGCAAATTAATGCCAAACTCAATACCAGAGAAGCCTTGGACACATATATCGGCAGACTTTATTACAAAGTTGCCCTTAGCTCAGAGATATGACTCAATCTTAGTAGTAGTTGACAGATTGATGAAAATGGTACATTTCACACCTACTATAGAGAAAACATTGGCAGAAGGACTGGCCAGGTTATTCAGGGATAATGTGTGGAAGTTGCATGGTTTACCCGAAAGTATCATATCAGATAGGGGACCACAATTTGCAGCAGGGTTAATGCGGGAGTTAAATGAGATGTTGGGGATCCAGAGTAAATTGTCGACAGCGTTCCACCCTCAGACAGATAGACAAACAGAGAGGATTAACCAAGAGTTGGAACAGTACCTGAGAATGTTCATTGATCACAGGCAAGAGCAGTGGCCAGAATGGTTAGGAACAACAGAGTTTGCATATAACAATAAAGCGCACTCGAGTACCAGGACGTCGCCTTTTAAGGCAAATTATGGGCAAGATCCTAGGATGGGGTTTGAAGAGAGGAAGAAAGGAAAATATGCAGGAGCAGAAAAATTTGTGGAGAAAATGAAGGAGATACAAGAAAAGGCAAAAGCAGCACTAAGAAAAGCATAGGAAGATATGAGAAAGTATGCAGACAAGAAGAGATTGGACATAGATGAGTATAAAGTAGGAGACTTGGTCATGCTTAGTACCAAGGATTTGAAATATCAGATGGTTAGGAGGAGAACAGAAAAGTTGACGGAGAGATTTGTTGGTCCTTACAGAGTCAAGGAAATAATATCATTGAATGCAGTCAAATTAGAACTATCTAGCACAGTAAAGATACACCCGGTAGTTAACGTTAGTAGAGTACGACGATATGTAGGACAAGTAGAAGGACAAAGAAAGGAGCAACCAGCTCCAGTCATAATTGAAGGGGAAGAAGAATGGGAAGTGGAACGAATACTAAATAAGAGGAAGGTTAGAGGGAAAGATAAGTATTTAGTACGTTGGAAAGGATTCACGGCGGAGTCAGATACCTGGGAAGGAAGGAAGAATTTAGAGAACGCAAAAGAAGCGATTGAAGTTGAGAAAGAGTATCAGCGAGACATGGAAGACGTGGCACAGCAAGAGCGAGAAGAGGGAATATTCCGACGGGGAGAACTGCCAGGAAGATTTACAGCAAAGAAACTATATGGGTGGTCAGACAAGCGATATGACCAAGAATATTGGGGAAGAATGGAGAAGAATTGGAGATGATGGAAGGGTAAGAAACCCACAAAGAGAGAGACGATAAAGACAATTCTGAAGGAAGAAGAAATCGAGGAAGAAAAATCAGGAGTTAGAGAATGGACAGAAGAAGACAATAACGAGATAGGCAACATGGCTGACCCATACTACGAGTTGTAGAAAACTCCTCGGGACAAGGAAACTTAAGAGGAGGGTGGTGTCATGACTTGGCAAAACAGCTAAGTCATTATCTATATTTCTTTTCTTTTCTTTTTCTTTTCTTTTATCTTGGACTTACTACACAGAAGGAAGTGCAGGAAAGTATCACATCACCAGTGTCACACAGTCACAGTCACATGACAGGAATTCACAGCATCACATCACATGATGTCACATGATAGGCATGGGAACATAGTGCACAGACCATGTAGTAGTTGTATAAGTAGTGTAGAAAATCTAACGGGAACTCTATTGAGTTTTCCTTGTCAAATGCTGATAAAGGAGCAGTTGGCTTAATTCCGACTTTGGAGTTAGCTAGTCTGACATGGACAGTGGTGCCACAGGGATATTTATGAATGAAAGGATGGTAGCTAGGCATGAGTTCAAGTTGCAAAAATTAGAGAGACCCATAGTAGTCAGAAATGTGGATGGGACAAATAATAATGGAGAAGCAATTATCCACCAGGTAGAAGCAAACGTCTATTACAAAGGTCATGTAGAAAGAATAAGGATGGATGTATGTGACCTGGAAAAGATGGAAATAAACTTGGGGATGCTATGGTTGGTAGTGCATAACCTAGAGATAAATTGGGAGACAGGAGAGGTCAAAATGATGAGATGTCCACCCCTGTGTAGTAGAGTAAGAATGAAAGAGGAAGAGAGAAAGAAAAAGAAAAAGAGGGTAGCAACCCTAGAAAAAGAGAAAATTGTTAGGTAGATGATAGACGATAAAGAGAACTGGAGCAGAGAGGAAGAAATTGAGGAAGATTATAAAAAGATTAAAGAGATGGTCCCAAAGAAGTTTTTAAAGTAGAAGAAGTGTTTGGGAAAGTAGAGTCAGAGAGAATGCCAATAAGAAAAGTTTGGGATCATACTATATATCTCAAGGAGATGTTCAAACCATGAAAGGGAAGAAGTCCAGAATTTTGTGGAAGACCAATTAAGGAAGGGGTATATCAGACCATCGAAATCTCCTCAAACATCACCAGTTTTTTTTGTGGGCAAGAAGAATAGAAGTAAGCAGATAGTAATAGACTACCGTAACCTAAACGACCAGACAGTGAAAAACAATTGCCCACTACCCTTAATTACAGAGTTAATCGACAACATGGGTAGCAAAAAGGTGTTTAATAAAATGGATCTGAGGTGGAGGTTCAACAATGTAAGGATAAAAGAAGAAGATGAGTGGAAGAAAGCATTTACAATGCACATAGGTTCCTTCAAGCCAACAGTAATATTCTTTGGGATGACAAACTTGCCAGCCATATTCCAGGTGATGATAAATGAAGGAAAAGTTGCAGTGTTCATAGACAATGTACTAGTAGGGACAAAAACAGAAGAAGTGCACAATGAAATAGAAGCGGAAAAGGTAAAGGGAGTACTCAGTTGGCCAGAACTCAAGAATGTGAAAGATGTTAGAAAATTCTTAGGCCTCGCAAATTATTATAGGAGGTTTATTAAGGATTTCGCTCGAATAGCGAGGCCAATGAATATGTTGACAAGGAAAGATGAAAGGTGGTGGTGAGGAGAAGAACAGCAGAAAGCATTTAATGAGCTAAAGCAAGTTTTCATGACAAAACCAGTATTAGCAGCACCGGACTTAGATAAGGAATTCAGAGTAAAGGCTGATACATCAAACTATGCTACTGGAGGAGTACTATCAATGAAGTGCTCAGATGAAAAGTAGAGGCCAGTCACTTTCATTTCCAAGTCTCTTAGTAATACAGAATGAAACTATGAGATACACGACAAGGAGATGTTAGCAGTCATTAGATATCTAGAAGCATGGAGGCACTTCCTGGAAGGAGCAACAGAAAAATTCGAGATCTGAACAGATCATAAGAACCTCGAATACTTTATAAAGGCACAAAAATTAAATAGGAGACAAGCAAGATGGGCTCTGTACCTATCTAGATTTAGTTTTATGCTAAAACATATTCTAGGAAGTAAGATAGAGAAAGCAGACAGTCTGAGTAGGAGGCCAGACTGGGAAGTGGGAGTAAAAAAGGACAATGGGAATGAAATGTTGGTAAAACCAGAATAGTTAGAAGTGAGAAGGAATGAGGTAGTGGAAATCATAGTAGACAGAGTAGATCTACTAGAGGAAGTAAGAAAGTTGAAAGTGAAAGACAATAAGGTGATAAAAGCTGTAGAAGAGATGAAACAAGCAGAGGTAAAGATATTAAGAGACAAAGAGTGAAGAGAGGTTGACAGCATAATGTACAAAGAGAGAAAAGTGTATGTGCTGAAAGATGATAAACTTAGGGCAGAAATTATCAGGTTACATCACGATACGCTAGTAGGAGGTCATGGAGAGCAGTGGAAGACAGTTGAATTGGTCACTCGTAATTTTTGGTAGCCAGGAGTAACCAAGGAAGTGAAGTGGTATGTGGAAGGATACGATGCCTGCCAGCAGAATAAAAATCACACAGAACAACCAGCTAGCAAATTAATGCCCAACTTAATCCTGGAGAAACCTTGGATGTATATATTGGCAGATTCTATCATTAAACTGCCTTTAGCTCAAGGATATGATTCAATCTTAGTAGTAGTTGATAAGTTAACAAAAATAGTGTACTTTATACCTACTACAGAGAAAACATTGGCAGAAGGACTAGCATGGTTGTTTAGAGACAATGTGTGGAAACTACATGGTCTATCTGAAAGTATCATATCAAACAAAGGACCACAATTCGCAGCAGGGTTGATGAAAGAATTGAACGAAATGTTGGGGATCAAGAGTAAATTGTCAACGGCATTTCACCCTCAGACAGATAGACAAACAGAGAGGATAAATCAAGAGCTAGAACAATATCTGAGAATGTTCATCAATCACAGGCAAGAGCAATGGCCAGAGTGGTTAGGAACAGCAGAGTTTGCCTATAACAACAAAGCACACTCAAGCACTCGGACGTCACCTTTTAAGGCAAATTATGGACAAGATCCTAGGATAGGGTTTGAAGGAAGGAAGAAGGGAAAATATGCAGGGGCAGAGAAATTTATTGAGAAGATGAAAGAAATACAGGAGGAAGCAAAAGTGGCACTAGGGAAAGCACAAGAAGATATAAAGAAATATGCAGATAGGAAAAGGAGAGAAGCTGACGATTATAGAGTAGGAGACTTGGTAATGCTGAGCACCAAGGACCTGAAATATCAAATGGTCAGGAGGAGGACAGAGAAGTTGATGGAGAGATTTATGGGCCCATATAAGATAAAGAAAATCATATCATCAAACACAGTAGAATTAGAACTACCTAGCACAATAAAAATACACCTGGTAGTCAATGTTAGTAAAATACATAGATATATAGGGCAAGTAGAAGGACAGAGAAAGGAGCAACCGGCTCCAGTGATAATCAAAGGAGAAAAGGAATGGGAGGTAGAGAGAATATTGAATAAGCGACGAGTAAGAGGGAAAGACAAGTATTTAGTACGATGGAAAGGATTTACAGCAGAGTCTGATACTTGGGAAGGAAGAGAAAATTTAAAGAATGCAAAAGAAGCAATCAAAGAATTCGAGAAGGAATATCAGTGAGATATAGAAGATGTGGCGAGACAAGAACACAAGGAAAAAACATTTAGAAGAGGAGAGTTGCTAGGGAGATTTATGGCAAGAAAATTATTTAGGTGGTTAGATAAACAGTACGACCAAGAATATTGGGGAAGGTTGGAGAGAAATTGGAAAAGATGGAAGGGTAAATGACCAAGAAGGATAATAGAGACAATTGAAGAAGAAAAAGAAATCGAGCAAGGAGATTCAGGATTAAGGGAGTGGATGGAAGAAAATAACAACGAAATGGGCAATATGGTTGACCTGAATAAAGAGCGGAAAAAAAAAAAAAAAAAATCCTTAGGACAAGGAAACTTAAGAGGGAGATAGTGTCATGGCTTGGCAAAACAGCTAAGTCAATATTTATATTTCTTTTCTTTTCCTTTTAGATTATTACTAAGATGGAGCATGGAAAATATCATGTGGCAGTCATAGAGTCATAAAAGGTGTGACCGAGGTCACATCACAGTCACATCACACAACATAGTCATAGTCATAGCATGTGACAAAAAAGTCAGCTGATGGACATGAGGACTGTGGGAGACAAGATGCATAACCACGATAGTAATTGTATATATAGTGTAGCAAATCTAACAGAGACTCTATTGAGTTCTCTTTGTCAATCACTGAACAAAGAGCAGTTGGCTTTATTCTGGCTTGAAGTTTAGCTTTCTTACAAGTCTACTAAGTAGAGAACAAAATTGACATGCTACTGCAATTCTCTAGCTTATAGCTAAGATTTTTGCCAAATTGATGCAAAGGAAAAAATAAGTGTAAATAGCATAATAGAGCTCTCATGTGTGGCTATCATTATATGCTTCTCTTCCTTTAACCACCACCATCTCCTCTCTTTTGGCTGTAATGGCTATTGGGGGAACTACTATACTACCAAACCCCTTATACTAATATTGTCATCATTCACCTTCTGATGTTTATTTCTGTCTGTCCTTTGAGGCAGCACCTTTTTCTATCTTATGCTGGATGTGTGAGCATTATGTCACATGTTTAGTACCTTTGACCTGGTGGAGACTTGTCAAGTTGTGAGTCTCTTGGTTCACAGAAAGAAACTTCAAGTAGTCACTTCTGCAAATGAAACAGACTAGGAGGAGAATACTAAGCTCTGGGTATTCTATGAAGCCCTTGGCCTCTGGTCCTTTTCCCTATAGGTTGTCCTGAAGTCACATATTATAAGGGGATATTCTAGGGAATAGTCTAGATTGTGAGTAAGGCTCCTACCTAAGAGGCTATTCTATGTATTCATAAGATGCTCTCTCACACTCTTCTTGCCTTCTCTCTTAAGTCCATCTTGATGTGCCTGATGATCTATAATTAGGACAGTGGTATTAATAGTTAGTGTGCACATGACTGTGGTGCATGGACCATTGGTTTTAGTATATAAGATCACTTGTGTAGTTAGATCTAGCTTCACTCAAATATCACCTTTGTTTCCAGGACTCTTACCTAGCATTAGGGTTAGCCACCTCTGAGTGACTGTGCCCTAACACATATTAAGACAACCAATAGTTAATAGTTACTTGAGGGTATCCAGCTCTCTGCAACCTACAAGGAAGAGTCCTAGTACTTGTTCATAGGTAAGATGCCTTGTTCTCCACCTATATCTTGTTAGGGAGGCAATCCTAGGTAAGCCAACTAGAAGAGACTAGGATAGTATCATAAATGGTCACTTACTGTTTGTAATGGGTACTTTGATACTTTAAAGAGTTCAAAAATGCAAAGTTAGATGAGTAACAAAAGATGTTGTTAAGTCTGAGGTCTAATCCTCAGACTATGAGTCCTTATATACATAAAAGTGATAGTTTGTGCACTAGGACAGATCATCACATGCTACTACCTATTGTTCTATATATGGTAGTGCATTTATGCTTGAAAATGCAATAACTTAACCTTATGGAGGCTGTCCTTTATTCTAAGAAAAGGACAGATGACTATCTATGGGTAATTAATAAAGTTCATGTGCAAACATTAAGGTCTTTATATCTCCACTAATATTAATTGCATTAGCATTATTTTAGGCTCATTCTGAGTGGTATCAAAAGGGCTTCTTTGATGCCTGAAAGCAAAGCATCAATCATGGCAGTTTCCAAGATATTGGTGATTTAATAAATGGTACTATGATAGTTACCTATTGATCTACCTGATATCTCAGCCAATATTGATTGCCTCAAGATGTGACTGGTATCAATCGAAATGTCTTCTTAAGGGCTTTTGGGTACCATTAAGACTGTGAGAATTTTCAAAGAATTGGTGGAGATATGGCCAAATGAAGTTTGTGACATGTCTAAACTTCACTTCTAAGCTCCTTTGAGCTCTAGCACTTAGAATCACAAATTAGTAAGTAACTATTTGTAATAGCTTCTTTGCTTGATGAAAGTAACTATGCATTAGAGTAAACATACAATATTGTTGGCATTGCCTATAAGACATTCTTTGGTTCCAAATAGTAATATTACTCCAAAGTTTCTATCCCAAAGTTGTGGGTCAGTGTCATATGATGGAAAATAATCATTTAAATAATATAATTTCTTTTATATTTTATATTATTACTAAATTTCGCTCCTGAACTCCTGTTGTCTACTCCTATAGAATTATGATTTAGACTAGTTACTTGTACTCCTCCTATTCTGGACTTAGTATAAGTACTCCATTAGTTACATTCTAGTTCCTTAGTTTGTAGATTAATATCTTTTACGTGTTCTATCCTCACTCTTATCAATATACCTTTTCTCTCCTGAACTCCTGGCAACAATTCAGTCCTCCTAAAATACACAACCACACATATGACAGCAGATTGAGGCACAGTGCACAAGCTGAGGCCAAGGTTGTTCTCTCACTTTTGTTGTCAACTCCATTCCACTCCAGAGTAACTCTGCTCCACTCCAAGTCATTCCGCTTTTGCTCCACATGTTTCTGATATATTTATTAAATTGCCAATATCTGTAAAGGGACATCTAGGGTCATGCTTAGTAAGTTCTGAGGGTCTGTTCTATTAGTGGCCCAGTGACAGATCGTATATCACACTCCTATCGTTCCTGAGTCTTCTCTGTCTGTGTCATGCAGTGCGATACCTTCTTTCTATTATTAGGACAATTGTGATTATAGGTCAGTTGCCATGGTGCTGTGTACCTGACTATCTAGTGTAGTATATATACTAGCAAGCTGTCGTAGATATATCTTACTTGAATCTCGACCTAGCTTCTAGGACTATCCATTAGCTTAAAGGGTGATCATCTCTGAGTGGTTCCCTTACAATATCTCAGAAACTGCCATAATCTAAGCTTTGGTTCTAGGCTCAGCAGAAGCCCTCTTCATACTGCTCAGAATGAGCCTAGAACAACCTCAAGGTGATTAATATTAGTGAAAACATAAAGGCCTCAATGTTTGTACATGGACTTTATTAATTATTCATAGATAGTCATTTGTTCTTTTCTTAGAACAAAGAACAGCCTTCATAAGGTTAAGTTATTGCATTTTAAAGGATAAATGCACTACCATATATAGAACAATAGATAGTAGCATGTGATGATCTGTCTTAGTATACAGACTATCACAATTTTGTATATAAGGATTTCCTGTCTGAGGATTAGACCTTAGACTTAACAACTTCTTTTGTCATTGTCTAAACTTCACTTTTTTGAACTATTCAAGTATCAAATCACCCATTACAAATTAATAAGTGACCTTTTGTGATAAGTAGTATACAGAAAATAATGGGAACTCTATCAAGTTCTCCTTGTCAACTTGGATAAGGAGTGGAATTAAGTTGTCACAACTAAGTCCTTACATTCAATAGTTTGCAGATGTTAGGGTGAAGCATATGTTGACTGAACCTTCTATTGTTGGGAGGTAAAAAGACAAGGTCTATAACAGAATTAGAATCATGCAGGTTGTTCACAAATCTAGTAGGACTAGGATTCAAAGGTGGGGAAAGCTCTAGACCTAGACTGTTAGCAATGGTAAAAAGGTTATCAGTGTGGATGAAGTAGTGCCAAAAATTAGGGTCCCAGTCACTATCTCTTATGTTAAAATCACTTGTCATGATTATCATATTGTCCAAATTAATAATATTTTGGTGTAGGAAATATAGAGCAGTTTGATTGCTATCAGAATAAATGTTGATTATGAAGTTAGTGCTATAGTTGTTATGAAAGGCCAAAACATTGATGTCACAGTAATTGACAATATCAAGGCATAAGGTAAATCTTATTCTCAAGAGTCATTTGTTAATGTATGTAGTGACTCTTGCATAGTTGTCTTATGACATATCTTGACAAAGGAAAAGTGTTTATTTGGGGTGGTTAGGGGTGCCATAAAGAAGGTCTCCTAAAGGATTGGTGTAAGAAAGCTAAACTCCAAGCCAGAATAAAGCCAACTGTTCTTTGTTCAGCAATTGACAAGAAGAACTTGATAGAGTTCCTATTAGATTCCATACACTATTTATACATGAAGAGTAACCCTAACCCTTTCTTTTATCCTGCACTTCCCTATGAGTCACTTTTCCTCTTGCATATCTATAAATAAGAAAATAAAAGAAAAAGAAAAAGAAAATAATAATCAGAAACTAAAAGAAAAAAAATAAAAATAAAAATAAATATTGACTTAGCCATTTTTACCAAGTCATGACACTACCCCCTCTTAAGTTTTCTTGTCCCGAGGAATTTCCTACAATTCGTAGTATAGATTGACCATGTTGCCCATATCATCATCATTTTCTTTTGTCTATTTCCTTGGTCCTGAGTCTTCTTGCTTAATTTCTTTTTTCTCTTTGATTGTCTCTATTGTTTTTCTTTCCCTTGGTCATTTACCCTTCCATCGTCTCCAATTTCTCTCTAATCTGCCCCAATATTCTTGGTCATATCTTTTGTCCGACCACCCAAAAAGTTTCCTTGCTGTGAATCTCTCTGGCAATTGTCTTCTCTTAAATATTCCTTCTTCTCATTCTTATCTTATCATATTTTCTTGGTCTTGTCAGTATTCCTTTTCAAATTCTTTGATTGCTTCCTTCACATTCTTCAAATTCTCTCTCCCTTTCCAGGTATCCAACTCTGCCATAAATCTCTTCTAGTATACCAAGTACTTGTCCTTTTCTCTAACTTATCATTGTCACAAACTTCATTCAGTCATATCTCCATCAGTTCTTTAATGATTCCCACAGTCTTAATGGCACCCAAAAGCCCTTGAAAAGCCCTTTTGATCGATACTAGTCACATCTCAAAGTGATCAGTGATGGCCGAGATATTAGGCAGATCAACTGGTAACCACCATGGTACCATTTATTAAATTGCCAATATCTCGGGAACTGCTATGATCTAAGCTTCAATTTTAGGCATCAGAGAAGCCCTCCTTATACCTCTCAGAATAAGTTTAAAACAGCGCTGAGGCGGTTAATATCAGTGGAGATATGAAGGCCTCATAGACTTTATTAATTACTCATAAATAGTCATTTGTCCTTTTCTTAGAACAAAGGACAGCCTCCATAAGGTTAAGTTATCACTATTTCTAGCACAAAAGTACTACCATATGTAGAACAATAGGTAGTAGCATATGATACTCTGTCCTAGTGCACAGACCATTACTTTTCTATATATAAGGATTCTCTGTCTGAGGATTAGACCTCAGACTTAACAACATCTTTTGTCACTTGTCTAACTTTGCATTTTTGAACTCTTTAAAGTATCAAAGCACTCATCACAAATAGTAACTGACCATTTGTAATAGACTAGGTACACACTTGGATTGTATTACATCCATAAGGTTTGGTATTGGGGGTGCAGACAAGGGAGTAACTGAGTGTGGAGGGTCCATGAGTGATCAACTAACTGTATTTTCCAGTTGAGTCTAGTCACAGTGTATAAAGGTTGATACCTTAGGGAGGCTATGCGATGACGATCTAGAAAGATCTTACAATCTTTTCATAACAACCAACATATATTTTACTGGAGGTGCATATAATTATACTTTTCTAATTATTTATAAACCTTCATCTTTTATTATCTTCCCTTAGACCTTTAGCATGCAATTGGGAGCTGGCACATCAGTATTTTGTTTGTCCTAGTGTGCAATTCCCTTTTGCACTCTTTCAATGTATTACTTTATCTTCTTTGTTATTCCTGGCCACCAAAATTTCTAGTGACCAATTCCACTGTTTTTCACTGCCTCCCATGACCTCCTATTGGCGTGTCGTGATGTAGCCTGATGATTTCTGCTTGCAATTTATTATCTTTGGGCATATAGACCTTCTCTTCTTTATACATAACACCATCTACCTTCCTCCACTCTTCGTCTTTTAGCATTTTTATTCCTACTCGCTTTATTTTCTCTACAGCTTTTACCACTTCATTGTTTTTTACTTTTGACTTTCTTACTTCCTCTAGTAGATCTACTGCCTTAGTTCTCCTCACTTCTAACTACTCCAGTTTCACCAGTGTTTTATCCTTATTATCCTTTTCTACCTCTATCTCCCTGTCTAGTCTCTTGCTCAGACTGTCTGCCTTTCCCATCTTGCTTCCTGAAACATGTTTAAGCATGAAATTAAATCTCAATAGGTATAAGGTCTATCTAGCTTGCCTTCGATTTAACTTTTGTACTTTCATGAAATATTTGAGATTTTTGTGATCTATCCAGATCTCAAATTTAATCATTGCCCCTTCTAGAAAGTGTCTTCATGCCTCCAAGCATCTGACTACTGCTAACATTTCTTTATCATGTATTTCATAATTCCTTTTGGTATCACTTAGAGATTTTGAAATAAAAGCGACTGGTTTCTATATCTTATCTGAGCACTTTATCAAGAGTACTCCTCCAGTTGTGTAATTAGAAGCATTTGCTTCAACCCTGAATTCTTTATCTAAATCTAGGGCTGCCAGTACTGGTTTTGACATAAAGATCTCTTTGAGCTTGTCAAATACTTGTTGTTGTTCATTTCCCCACTGCTATTTCACATCCTTTCTCATTAATGTGTTCATTGGCCTGGCTACTTACGCAAAATCTTTGATGAACCTTCTATAGTAGTTCGCAAGGCCTAGAAATTTCCTGATATCTTTCATGTTTTTTGGCTTTGGCCAACTTAATACGCCATCTACATTTTCTTTCTCTATCTCTATTCTATTTGGTCCTATTACCACTCCTAGGAACCCTATCTTCTTCACCTTCTACACACATTTTTCCAGCTTGACATGCAAGTCGTTTTCTTCCAATCTCCTCAGTATTTTCTCCACAATCTCATCATGTCCCTCTTCCATCTCTGTTCTTACTAACACATTGTTTACAAATGCTGTGACCTTTCCTTCATTTATTAAATCCCTCAGGATCTTGTTCATCATTATCTGGAATGTGGCTGGTGAGTTTGTCATCCCAAAAAACATTACTATTGGTTTGAAGGATTTTATATGTATTGTAAATGTTCCTTTCTGTAAGACTTTAGCCAAGACAACTTAAATCCACTCCAAGTCTGAGTTGACAAGGAGAACTCGATAGAGTTCCCATTTGATTTTTTACACCACTTAACATTTTACTTTGGTGGCTATACATTGTTCTCCTATAGTCCTCATGTTACTTCTGTCAGGTGAATACCTTGTCACATGTTGTGACTGTAACTCTGTGTGACTGTGACCATGACTGCTATCATGTGATACTTTCCTATGCTTTACCTTAGTAATAATCTAACTAAATAAAATAAAACAAAACAAAACAAAAAGAAAAATAGAAAATGACTTAGCCATTTTGCCAAGTCATAACACCTTTCACTCATCCTCTTCCTTTATCCTTATATTATTGAATCCCTATCTTAGATCCATTTTGGTGAACACCTTTTTGCTACCCATGTTGTTGATTAAGTCTGTAATTAACAGTAGTGGATAGTTGTAAGGGGACTACCCTAGGGTTGGGCTTAGTGACGTGAGTAAGTTCCCACCTAAGAGCCATTGTCTCTCTGATCGCCTTTTCATTGTCTTCCTTTCTCTCTCATGATTAACATGTTATGTGATCCTGTATATCTAATATTGGACTATGTGAGAATACTAGTCAGGTACCATGAGAATGGTGCCTGACGGTCTAGTAGTATAAGTACTAGTCAGCTGTCGTAGATCTACTTCAGTTAAATATCACCCTAGCTTCCGGATCCTACCCATTAGCTTAAGAAGGACTTCGCCTAAGTGCTGAATAGACCCCTAACAATAGTTGTTTTTCACCATTTGATTATTTAGATTTCGGTAATCCATAACCATCCTTTTACTTCTATCCTTTTTGCCTACAAAGAAAACTGGCAACATCTGAGGGGATTTTGACAGTCTGATATATTTCTTTTTCAACTAATCTTCTATGAAATTTTAGACTTCTTCCCTTTCATTTTTGGATAGAAGGTAAATTCTCCCTTTCTGCAGTTTAAATGTCTCTTTGAGATTTATAGCATGATTCCAAACTTTCCTAGTTGGTATTCTTTCTGACCTTACCTTCCCAAACACTTTCTTCCACTTCAAGAATCTTTTTGGGACCATCTCTTCAATTTTCTGGTGGTTCTTCTCAATCTCTTCTTCTCTTCTCCAATCCTCTTTATTGTCTATTGTCCATCTGACAATTTTCTTTTCCTCTAATGTCACTATTCTTTTGCTTTTCTCTGCTCTTTTTAGCTTAATTCTGTCACCCAAGGCTAGGCATCTCGTTATTTTGACCTCTTCTGTTTTCCAATTTATTTCTGGATTATGTGCCTGTAACCATAACATCTCTAATATGACTTCCGTTTTTCCTAAGTCATACACGTTCATCCTCATTCTTTTCACATGACCCTTATACTACATATTTATTTTTACCTAATGTATAATGGCTCCTCCACTATTATTTGTTTTATCAATGTTTCTAACTATTATAGACCTTTCAAGTTTCTGCAGCTTTAGACTATGTTTGGCTACCATCCTCCTATCTATGAACATTCCTGTTGTGTTACTATCTAAGAGTGCTTTTACCATAATACCTTTATAGATGTCTATCTTTTCTATCCTGACATTCAACTACACTTCTCTTAGCATTTTGAAGGTTCTCCTGACCTCCCTTTGGTTACCCCCTTCTTTTGCTGTGGGTTCTAGCTCTCTTGGTCATATGCTGCTTTGTTGCACTTTTTTCCCTTTGAAGCATGTCACCTTTCCTATACAACCACACTATTTTATCTCTTCTGTAAGTGTAAGGGCGACCGGAGTAAAGCTCCAGGAGATTCCTCAGATAAATTATAATTTATGAAATATGTTACAACCTACCTCCAGGAGATTCCTCAGAGAATTAGATAAGGCTCCTGGGGGGAATAATCTACATTATATATGTTACAGTGTCCTCGCATCCCTGTATCTGGTAACTAGGGTCCGAACAATGAAAGTGTATTAGGTGGCAACGGAGTATGCTTAGAACAATAGAGATAAGTCCAAATGTTACGTAGTAATATTTGATCTGTTGCAGGGTCACTCCGGAGGGCTAGTACGTGCTCCAGAGTTGTGTGTGAGGGGTCCCCTTATAGTAAGGGGACACCTCTATTTCCACCCCTGAACTGTACAGCGACACTCCAGAGCAACCTAAGCCTGTTCAAGTATTACTAAAGTAATACTTAAACATACTAGTATAGCTCTGATCATACGGACCCTGACACTTAAGAATATAAACCTAGTATATAATGTAAAAGATCCCTTCAGGAGCCTTATCCTAATCTTTGAGGATTCTCCTGGAGGTGAGTTGTATCATAATCACAAACTGTAATATCAACTGAGGATTCTTCTGGAGTCTTGTGCCTCAATCACTCTTATAGTAGATTGGATCCTTAAAACAGAGCCTTGGACTATCCTAGTAGACAGCCACCCAATAGGTCGCTCTCTCCTGTCATACCCAGCCCTCTGAGAATTCCGCTCTTTAGATGTCATTGCCCTCAGACATCTCCTAAGGCATAGCTAACGCCTTAGGATATCTGCAACACCATTTTCAAGAGCTAATGGAGAGACAAAATGTTTCCAAAAACAACATCAACACCATACTGGCAGCCTTGACCACACAGCTACAGTAGCTTACACAGCTAGTGGCTAACCCTCCTCCTTCACCTATACCAAATACATCTCTCCCACCTATACTATCTCCTCTGGTGTTTCTGCCCCCTGCTCTGATGGCACAACAAATACATCCCAAGCTCTTCTGTCCTCCAGACTTTAGTGGAGAATGCCACAATGGCCACACACTCTTGAACTCCTACTCCCTTTACATACGCCTAGCCCCAAAACAGTTCCACAATAAAGAAGAAAGAATTCTCTGGGCTCTCATATTCTTTAAAGACGGTCATGCCGTTGTGAAGCCCAAAATATATTCAGGCCTAAAAATAACCAAATTTTGTGAATTCACACCCAAAGAAGCAGGACTAAGATAGAATCACCTGCTAGGTAGCAGGGAAAGCACAGAGGACTTTATCATTAAAAGCTAGCTACCTAATTACGTAGCAGTATACCCAGAAACATAAGGTTGCTACCACCAACAGGCCAATCACTCGAGAACTAGCAGAGTTGAGCCCATGGCCCCATGGCATCATTGCCAAGAAAAGCAGCTTAGTCAGGAAAAAAAAGCCTCATATGAAAAAGTCCAGAGAAGCATCTATCACAAGAAACAGGACTGGCAGCCCAGCAGGAGATAATAATAGCCACAACATCATTTGATCAGTGATGGCTAAGAATAGGAACACATCAAGAACTGATCTACTGCAATCAGAAACAAAGGAGTAATGAAGAGTCTCAGGAGGTAGTAGAAACAACTTCCAAAACTCCCTAGGCAGGAAAGGAAAGAGTCAGGTCCCAAGTTACTGAGATAAGCCAAAGAAAGGGAAAGATCACTGTAGGATTGGTAGTAGGTAACCCAGTAACTTGGCAAGGGCAGAGCAGACCTGGCAAAACTAATAGGAAATGATCAAGAAAAGCCCAGGAGGCACAGAATTCCCTATCACTACTGGAACAATCGTTGTAATGATAGATTATGACTGGGTTTATTATTTTCTCTATTTTTTTGTATATTTCTTTTTGTATTTCTCTAAAGCTATAAAAACCCCTACTTAGTAGGAAAAGGGCAAGCAATCTTGGTCGCCTTTTTCCTCTATTTGGGTTTTCAAAGTGGAAATCTATTTTTAGAGTGATCAGATCAGTGATAAAGTTGCTTTGACTCAAGACTGAGTCAAACCAAAAGAGACTACAGGACAAGTAACTTAGCTGCAGAGGCAACGTTATAGGAGCTCTAAGACAGAGTTTAGCATTGCTAGGGAGTCAAGTTATACAGAGAGGATTCAAAGTCACATATCTGATCACATAGTCAAGAGTACTACTGTGAGGGTAGTCTGATCATATAGCCAGAGAATGCTACTGTGAGGACAACTTTGAAACAGGGTGTTAGGACGACACCAGGCAGGCAGAACTCAGGCACAGAGCCAAGACAATAGTCTAGGATCAAGAATCAAGTTTTGAATATCACTGCTACCATGGTACATTAGCAGAACTTTAATTTTACAACTTCTTTTCACCTTCAACTTCTGAATTCATTTTCCTATGAATTTACATGAGAGACACTGTGCTGATACACAGTGTCAGCTAGGGTGCTTTCCTTAGGAGATCACATATTTTATCTTTATTTAAACTTTTATCTTCACCGCTGTTATGCTGCAAGTGAATTTTCTGTGAAAGATAACATTTGATATACTTTATACCAATAGATTCTTAATTAGAATTCACTCTAGAACCTTTTCTATATCCTTAGAATGTAATACTATATGATAAACACATTTGTCATATTCCAGAAATATAATAATTATATAATTTATTTCTCCTAATTATTCTCCTAATATTAATAATAGTAGGATAGCATAGTAGACTACTCTCCTCCTATTCCAGACTTCCTATAAGTACTGAGTAGTTATAGTGTAATTCCTTAGTTTGTAAATTAATGTCATCTGGTCCTAATCTCCTCTTGTCCACTCCGACTTCTTCACTCGACTCCTTAGGACCTCTATCTTGGCAACTTCCCTCACTCCAAAATATGCGACCAACCTCACGACCGGAGACTGGGGCGCAACACATAAGTTGAAGCCAAGGTCATTCAATAAGTCGCTCTCCACCCCAACGTCCTTGTCTTGTCGTCGGAGCCTTATTTCTATCATCGTTAAGTACATTCCTCTCTGACGTTGTACATTACTCCAGAACAGAGTATAGTTTCTATCTACTATCCTTCACTTCCGTTCCTCTGGAATCCTGTCTTTGACAACATTGAGCAGGTGATAATCGACCCAGAGCTCATGTTGAGATCTCGAGAGACAACTAGGATAAGCTGGCATTGGGTTACTAAGAAAGTTACTAAGGAACTATGCTCTAGATCTACCCTTGAATGGGCTAACTTAGAAGGATGGCAGACTTGTACTCTAGAACCAGTACTACTCAGATGATGAACTTAGACTGATAGACTTTGTGCTTGTAAATAAGCATTGATGGCATCAGATCAACTATATTTAGATAAATAACCTCTAAGATACAACTTGGAGATACTAGACATTTATAGGGACTTGCTAACTGTTTAACAAAGGAAGATAGAAGAATATTCTAGAAGGAAGTGGTGATGAAGACGTATTATCTTTGATGGGAAGGGCTTAGTAAGGGAACACATCATCACAAAGAAAGGAGAGGGCCACGTCATTAGTAGGATTTTGGGAGGACTTAGGACAAAAAGGAGTCAAAAGAAATCCAAAAGTAGCAATATTTTCCTTTTTATATTTTAATTCTTGAGTTTCAGGGCTTTGTAATGACATTAATATAGTATCCAGAGTGCAGTTGGATCAGAGAAGAACCTCTTGACCCCTACTTTCATCTACACTGTCTCTGGAATTGTGAATGCAGATCTATTGAGAGTAAGAAGACTGGGACTAGTGGGGTATCTTGAGAAGAACACAGAATATACCCAGAACTCGATCTAGAGAGAAAGAACAGATGCAACTCGGACAGGCTTCAGAGAGGACAGCAGGCTAGGAAAGCTTGGCTAGGTGCACACTTGGATTGCATCATATCCATAAGGTTCAGTGTTAGGGATGCAGACAAGAGGGTAACTAAGTGTAGAGGATCCATGAGTGATCAACTAACTGTATTTTTCAGAGGAGCTTTTGTCACAGTGTGTAAAGGTTGACACCTTAGGGAGGCTATGTAATGACAATTTAGAGAGATCTTACAATCCTTTTACAACCACCAACATACATCTTACTAGAGCTGTGTATAATTCTTATTTCTCTAATTATTTATAAACCTTCAACTTTGATTACCTCCCCTTGGACCTTTAGCATGCAATTGGGAGCTAGCACATCATTATTTTGTTTGTCCCAGTGTGCAATTCTCTTTTTCATCCTTTCACTGGTCCTTCTGACTGTATGCCGCTTTACTATGCCTTTGCCTCTCTGGGCTGCACTGCTTCCTCTATACACCTATACCATTTCATCTCTTCTAACCTCTTGTTTGGTATCACCTCTTGCCCTCTGTTCTCCTCTACATGACATTCCCTTTTTCTACATCTTTCACATGTTAGGTATGACACTACTACTTCTCTTGTACACCAGCCTAATTCTAGTAAACATGCTTCCTCAGGTACACCTTTGTCACAATGCTCCTCTGCTCTCTTCCTTAACTCTTCCACCAAGCTCCTCTTCTATTCTTGCTGCGTTTCTCATGGCTTGGTCATACGTGCTGCCTCACTTTCCTTTATCCTCCTCAACTTTTTTTCTCCTTCCTGTGCCTCTTTTCTAGTGGGACACACTAGCCTCCTCTCTTGCTGCACCTCTTGTGGTTTTGCCATATGCACCGCTCGTTCCTCTACTACTCTTCTTGCTCTTCTCTTCTCTTTTGTCTTCTCCCATAATAGGCACTCTCTACACTTGTGCCCCTTCTCTCCCCACTTAAAACATTCAACCTGTTACAAAAAAGTGACTACTAAATAGTATCATGGAGGTATAACAAAATACCTGTTCAAATGAACTATATAAATAGCTGGACCCTCGTTAGCAAGTAGCCTTGCTAACATTGCCCTTTTGGTGTAGTGGTAAACCATACAGTATGTGACTACTGGTCCATAGCACAACTGTGACACAACTACTACTACCTCATGTTTCCTAATCATCCTCTCTTTAACATTATATCACTCTACTCCTTAGTACTTCAAACTTATTTTGGGAAATGATAGTCCCCTTTCTTTCTTCTTCCTTATTTCTGCAATTGTGGGCCAGGTGCCTAAACTTTTTGCAGTACCAACACAATTTCCCCTTCCTTCCCTCTAATTCTTCTCTTAGTTTGGTGAGAGAGCATTTTTCTCTGAGCAAATTGCTCATCAATGAGTTGTATTGGTCCAGAGATATTATGTTATGTCTTCTGGACAGAGTATGGAGTTAATGTTGAGTTTTGCTATGTACTGCTACATCTGCTGGGGCGCAAGATCTTTACCCAGCCAGATGCCTACTGCTCTACTGACTACTGCCCTAATAATATAGTTAAACTATCATCTCAACAGAGAGGATCTCTACTCTAGATGACCTTCTAAAAGTAACCATTACTCCTCTGTGTGTACCAACTCACAATAGAGTACAGCATGAGGTTTATTGTTATCGCTAAGTCATGAAGACTCAAGGATCACCCAAGGTGGATGTTTAGAAAGAACTCGATGGAGTTCTTCGTTGGATTGCTCAACTACTTATACAAGTTCTAACGTGACTATGCTACTACTAACCCACGATCACATGTCCTTCTAGAATATTCTTCAATCACATGACCTTGTCACATGATATGATTACCTAAGTTCCCACACTATTTATAGCTTGACTCCGTTATGTAACTTGATGTTGTCAATCAAGTTTCCAAACGTGCAGGAGATTCTTTTCTCTTTGGGGATCTCATAACACGGCCCCCCCTTCAAGATTCCTCGTCCTGAGAAATTTTTCCATCGATTCCAATTCTCGTCCTATCTCTTCTTTCTTTCCCTTTCATACCTCCTTCTTCCCCATCCATACAGTAATTTTGCCGTAAACTCCCTGGGTAATTCACGGCTAAATTCCTTCTCTTCTTCTTCCAGCTTCTGTCGCCTGAGTTCTTCTGCCTCTTTCCCATACTCCCTCTCAAACTCTTCTACCAACTCCTTCGCGTTCTCCAAATTTTCCCTGCTCTCCCATGTGTCTGCTTCTGCTGTATACCCCTTCCATCACACTAAGAATTTCTCTTTTTCCCGCACTATCCTTTTGTTTATGATTTTTTCTACCTCAAATTCTTCCTCTTCTTCGATGATGACCAGTTTTGGGGGTACCTTCTTTTGTCCCTTTACCTGTGACGTATAGAGTCGTACCCTGCTTACATTAACTACGGGGTGTATTTTAATAGATTTTGGTAAATCTAACTCTATCGCATTACTAGAGACAATTCCCTTAATCTTATAAGGGCCCACAAAGTGCTCAGTCAATTTCTCTGATCTTCTCCCCTTCATCTGCCATTTCAAGTCTTTTGTGCTTAATAGCACCAAGTCTCCCACTCTATATTCCTCTCCTTTTCCCCGCTTCTTATCTGCAAACTTCTTCATCTCTTCTTGTGCCTTTCCTAGCACTGCTTTAGCCTCCTCCTGTATTTTCCTCATTTTTTCTACAAATTTTCCCGCTGCTTCGTATTTCCCTTTCCTTCTTCCTTCAAATCCCATCCTCAGGTCTTGACCATAATTTGCTTTGAATGGCGAAGTTTTTGTTGCCGTATGAACTTTGTTATTATAGATGAACTCTGCTGTTCCAAGCCAATCTGGCCATTGCTCTTGTCTGTGATCGATGAAGACCCTTAGATACTGCTCTAACTCCTGGTTCACTCTCTCTGTCTGCCCATCGGTTTGAGGGTGATAGGCT
>Ga0157362_1000098_pt1 | contig 24473 bp, 23 predicted proteins | sample AttlaeALBM3_FD_111480 | JGI IMG/M metagenome (GOLD analysis project Ga0157362, IMG submission 111480) | Fungus gardens microbial communities from leaf cutter ant in Ribeirão Preto, State of São Paulo, Brazil - Atta laevigata ALBM3 | ecosystem: Host-associated > Fungi > Mycelium > Unclassified ... | reverse complement strand
CGGGTCTTCGCCGCGCTCATTGACATGAGTGAGCGTCTTCATCGTCTTCGATCTCCCGGTCTGGTCACCGAATTCTGGCCACCGATTTTAGCCACCGATATAGTTCATCTCGATGCGGCGTCGTGCGGGCGCATCCGAAAAGGCGGCCCGCTCTTCACTATACCTGTCCGTCCTCTGGCGCCACACCCCGGCCAGTAGATCCCGCAGGGCTGCGTCTTCCGCATTGCTGCGCAGAAGCGTGCGGAGATCAGTCCCTTCCGCGGCAAACAGACAGGTATAAAGCTGCCCTTCCGATGACAAACGCGCACGAGAGCAGTCTCCGCAAAACGGTGCAGTCACAGAGGAAATGAAGCCGACTTCCCCAGCCCCGTCGCAATAGCGATACCGCTGGGCCACTTCCCCCCGATAATGCGCATCCACGGGCTCAAGCGGCCAGCGAACGTCAATGCGCTCACGCAGTTCACGCGACGGCACCACTTCGGCGCGCTCCCAGTGGTTGCGCGTCCCGACATCCATATATTCGATGAACCGCAGCACAACGCCGCTATACCGGAAGCGTTCGGCCAGAGCCTCGACACCTGCATCGTTCAGACCACGCTGGACGACGGTATTGAGCTTCACACCTCCGGAAAATCCGGCCTGTGCGGCGCTGTCGATCGCATCCAGAACCGGCTCAAGCTGCGCCCGGCCTCCGCTCATTCGCGCAAAGACCGCCGGATCGAGACTGTCTAGGCTGACCGTCACGCGGTTCAGCCCGGCCTCTTTAAGATCCCGGACATGTCGCTCCAGCAGAACTCCATTCGTAGTCAGGGCAATGTCTTCCACGCCTTCAATGGACGCCAGACGCGCTATGAGTTCCGGCAGCTTCGGACGCAACAGCGGTTCCCCACCCGTCAGGCGCAGCTTGCGAACACCGAGCGAGACCGCCACCCGTGCCACACGCTCAATCTCATCGAAGCTCAGGCGCTCTTTCGGTTCCAGAAAGCGGAAATGCTCGTGATAAGTCGCTTCCGGCATACAGTAGGGGCAGCGGAAATTGCAGCGGTCCATGACGGAAATCCGCAGATCATGCAGCGGACGGCTGAAGCGATCAGTCAGAGCAGGCGTCGGGTTACCAGCCATGAAACATCGCAACTGTTCCGCGTGACGCCACACCTTCGCCGAACGGCAGTTCTACAAATCCGTCCGTGGAGGCGAGGAAGCTGAAATCCCCGGAGGTCGGCATCGGGCATGGCGTTGCCAGTGCCTGACCTGCCGCGTCGTGACGGATCTTTACTGGCAGGAAACGGGTGAGCGTCGGGATAAGATCAACTTCTGCATCGAGCATGACCATGTAAGGCTCGGGACGACATAGCCCCTGCCCCGCCAGAAGCATGGGCATGACATACCGCACGCCACAGGTCGTGGCGGACACCGGATTTCCCGGCAGACCGAACACGCGCTGTCCTTCAGGGCCGACGCCGAACCAAAGCGGCTTGCCCGGACGCTGCGCCACCTTGTGAAAGACCCGCTCCACCCCGATTTTCGACAGTGCTTTGGGGACATGATCAAATGCCCCCATCGACACACCGCCACTCAGGATCAGGACGTCATGACGCGAGAGCTGTTCGCGCAGGGCCACGACTGTCTCCGCGAGATCATCGGGCACAACGGACCGCTCGATGCAGTTGAACCCGCGTGATAGCAGAGCACCCGTCAGAGCATATTCGTTGGAACGCCGGATTTCCCAGTCCCGCACAGGGGCGCTGACATCCACAAGTTCGTCGCCCGTTGCCACAATCCCGATAGACGGAATCCGCGATACGCTGACCTGCGCATGGCCATTTCCCGCCAGAACCGCAAGCGCGGGGCCATCCAAACGGCACCCAGGGGCTAGAAGCTCCGTTCCCGTCGTACAGTCGGAACCCCGCCGATGGACGAACTGGCCCTTGCACGGCTCGTATCCCTCTTGAAAGCAGATCAGTCGGCCTTCACGAACTAGACGTTCGACCGGAACGACTGTGTCCGCACCTTCAGGCAGCACAGCCCCTGTCATAACTTCGAGGCAGACATGCCCCTCCGGCAATATCTGACCGGGCGCACCGGCCCGCTGGATTCCGTGCGACACCAACGTTGGACCACTACCGTGGCGGAAGGCAATGCCGTCCATCATTACACGGTCATAAGGCGGCTGGGCGCGTTCGGCGCGGATTGTCTGCTGGAGAATACGCCCGGCTGCCATCGTCAGATCAACCGCTTCGGTCCCGACGCTGCCGGCATAATCCAGCACAAGCTCCATGGCCCGTGTAACGCTCAGGAGTTCACTCATTTCCGCTCCGGTCGCTGCCGTGTCTATTCAGCTGGCTAAAATGCCGACGATGTATTCTCTGCCGATATAGACCTCATGGTCTACGGATCAACAGTCTGAAGGTGAAAGGGTATGTCATAATCGACTTTAGCGTTATCCTTATGCCACCAAAGAGCATCAGGACCCCTCCATGACGGCCGCGGCACAGTTTTCTCCCCTTCCCCAGTGGCCACTTTATGGCCTGACAGACGACCTGTTTCCCACATTGGAACGCTGGTCCGCCGAAGGGAAACGCGCCGCCTTGGCAACGCTGGTCAGCATCACTGGCTCCTCCCCGCGTCCGCTGGGAAGCGAAATGGCGATCTGCGAGGACGGAGAGGTTCAGGGCTATGTATCCGGCGGCTGCGTGGAAGCGGCCGTGCGCGCAGAGGCGCTGGAGTGCCTGAAAGACGGACAGCCACGGATGCTGGATTATGGCGCGGGCAGTCCAATTCTGGACATCCAGCTCACCTGCGGCGGCCGCATCGGAATTTTCGTGCGAGCAGTGCCAGACCTTCCTGCTCATGTCACAGCTCTCCGGGCGACCCGAGAGAAGCGCAGCCCGATCACGCTCCTGACCGATCTCGACACAGGCCACATGCGGTTCTGCGACGAGACACACCCCACTGGAAACGAGGCCGGTCGCTTCTTTCGCCAGTATCTGCCGCCCCTGCGTCTGATCCTCTCTGGCGGGGATCCCATTACGCTTGCGCTCCTGAGCCTGTCCGGTCTCATGGGACTCGAGACCATCCTGCTTCGGCCTTACGGCCCTCCCGAACTGCCGCCCGGCCTCTCGCCAGCACACTATATCCGCGGCAGTCTGGATGCCGCCCTTTCCACGCTTGTTCTTGATCGATGGACGGCCGTCTACAGCCTGACGCACGACGCTCTTTCGGACCTGACGCTTACGGCCCATGCCCTGAAATCCGAGGCATTCTGCGTCAGCATCCTCGGAAGCCGGCGCAAGATTCCGAGCCGGCTTGAAGCCCTCAGGGCAGCCGGGGTCCCGGAAAATGCATTCAACCGCCTCCACCTGCCGGCGGGACTTGAGATCGGCGCCCGGACCCCAATGGAAATCGCGCTCTCCATCCTGACCCAGATGATCGCGACCCGTCCCCGATGAAACGTCATTCTGCCCTTCTTCTGGCCGCAGGAGGAAGCACCCGCCTCGGCCGCCCCAAACAGATTCTGAACATCGGTGGCGTCCCTCTGGTACGACATGTCGCCCAGATTCTGCTCGCAACACGACCAGAGCACCTTGTCGTCGTGACTGGCGGCGCTGAAGCCACGATAAAACCAACCCTTGCGGGTCTTGATGTCGTTTTGGTGCAGAATGAAGACTGGCAGACCGGCATGGCGTCATCGCTCAGATGCGGTTATCAAGCGCTCACTGGGAGCAGCCTCCCGCTCCTGATCACTGGCACGGATCAGCCCTGCCTGACCGAACAGCATCTTCATAGTCTGCTGGAACAGGACGCCGGCGGGAAAGATGTCATCACGTCTTATGGCGAAGACGGACAGGGCATTCCGGTACTGCTGAGCCCAACAACACAACAGCGTATTCAGGACCTGCAAGGCGATACCGGCCTGCGACAACTCTGGAAGAACACGCAAACTGCGCCGATCTGCGTCTGCGCACCTGAACTCGGCTTCGATATAGACACGCCGGAACAGCTGGATGCTGCGGTTCGTGCCGGCTGGATCGATCGGGACTGAAAAGCCGAGTTCTTCACGAACCCGGCTGACAGGTATCAGGAAATGCGGTGGATCCAGCCATGGACGTCGTTCGTCCGGCCACCTTGCACATCCGTCAGGGTCTTCTTGAGCTGCTGCGAGACCGGGCCGGGCGTCTTGCCGTCACCAAACACGGCTTCGCCCGTCGGACGCACGAATTTTCCGATCGGAGAAAGAACCGCCGCCGTACCGCAGGCAAAGGCTTCCGTGTACTTGCCTGAAGCTGCCCCCGAAAAAAGCTCGTCGATATCGATCGGCTCTTCCAGCACCTCGATCCCCTGATCGGCCGCAAGCTGGATGAGGCTGTTTCGGGTAATGCCCCGCAGGATAGTGCCACCCAGCGGCGGAGTGACAATCTTGCCGTCTTTACGGACGAACATCACGTTCATGCCGCCCATTTCCTCGACGAAGCGACGCTCACGCGCATCAAGGAACAGGACCTGATCGCAGCCCTTTTCCTTGGCTTCGGCCTGGGCGATCAGGCTGCCGGCATAGTTGCCGCCACACTTGGCTTCACCCGTACCGCCGATCGCAGCCCGCGTATAGTTTTCGGACACCCACACGGATACACAACCGGAACCGAAATAGGCTCCGACCGGACAGGCGATGACAATGAACAGATATTCGTTCGCCGGCTTCACCCCGAGGAAGACTTCATTGGAAATCATGAACGGACGCAGATAGAGGCTCTGCCCCTCTCCCGATGGCACCCAGTCCTGATCCACACGCACCAGTTCATCAACGGCCTGCACGAACAGGTCTTCTGGCAGTTCAGCCATGCCCATGCGGCGAGCAGATTCGGCAAAACGCGCTGCATTGGCCTCGGGGCGGAAGGTAGCGACATGGCCGTCCTTTTCGCGATAGGCCTTCATGCCCTCGAAGATCTCCTGCCCGTAATGCAGGACTGTCGAGGCCGGATCGATGCTCAGAGGGCGGCGCGGTGTGATTTTCGCATCATGCCAGCCCTTGTCCGCGGAATAGCGGATGGTGGCCATGTGATCGGTAAAAATACGCCCGAAAGCCGGGTTGGCGAGCAGTTCGGTCCGCTTGATAGGGTCAGTCGGGGTTTCGGTCTTTTCAATGATGAAGGACGTCATGGGAAAATATCTTCCGAAGATTCTGGTCTCAAAAACAGCGCCTGCACTCTGCCATACCTACATCGCGGTGGCGATATAGAAAGTTTGTTTCGTTTTAAATTTATTTATTGAAATTTAAATTCTATTCGATGGTCATTTTCAGCTTTTTATTCAAAATCGGACTCATATCTTCCGAAATCAGCCACAAAAAAAACCCGGCCATTTCTGACCGGGTTTTTCGTCGTTCGGAAAGGCTGAGAAAATCAGCGCTTCGAGAACTGGAAGGAACGACGTGCCTTCGCACGGCCGTACTTCTTACGCTCGACGATACGACTGTCACGCGTCAGGAAGCCAGCAGCCTTCAGGATGCCGCGCAGGCTCGGCTCGTAATACGTCAGTGCACGGGAGATACCGTGACGGACGGCACCAGCCTGACCGGACAGACCACCACCAGCGACCGTGCAGTACACGTCGAACTGGTTGTAGCGATCGGAAATCAGGAACGGCTGCGTGAGGAGCATACGCAGAACCGGACGGGCAAAATACGTCGTGACCGGACGGCCGTTGACGATGATGTCACCCTTGCCAGGCTTGATCCACACGCGGGCCACGGCGTCCTTACGACGACCGGTTGCGTAGGAACGGCCCTGGGCATCACGCTTGACTTCGTGAACCGGGGCAGCGTTGGAGGTAACGGCAGGAGCAACGCTCGCAAGGTCCTGCAGCGTGCCGGTGCGCTCTTGGGTCTCGGACATGATACAGGCCTTACGACTCGTGGGTTACGGTGTTTTTGCGGTTCATCGCAGCAACGTCCAGCTTGACAGGCTTCTGGCCGTCATGCGGGTGCTCGGAACCGGCATAGACATACAGGTGCTTCATCTGGGCGCGCTGCAGAGGACCACGGGTGATCATGCGCTCGACGGCCTTTTCAACAACTTCACCCGGGTTCTTGCCCGTGAGACGCTGCGTAATGGTGCGCTCCTTGATACCGCCCGGGTGACCCGTGTGGTAGTGGAACAGCTTCTGGCCAACCTTGTTACCCGTCAGCACAACCTTCTCGGCGTTGATGACGACGATGTTGTCGCCGCAATCAACGTGCGGGGTGAACTGCGGCTTGTGCTTTCCGCGCAGGCGGGTGGCGATGATGGTGGCGAGACGGCCGAGAACGAGCCCTTCGGCGTCGATCAGCACCCAGTTCTTCGTCACCTCCGCTGGCTTCAGCGAACGTGTGGTCTTCATTAGTGACATTCCAGCTTGGGGCACGACCCTCAGGCCGCACCGTGGATGGCGCTTGCAGTAAAAAACGTGCCCGAAAGCACTCTCTTCTACCGACAAAGCGGATCAGGTGGGGCCTTATTGCCGTCTCCGAGGCGCGCGTCAAGCCCCGTTCACACATTGAATTATGGGATTCGCAGGAGTTTTCCGCCATTTTCAGCTATATGGTATCCCATTACCGCAACAAAAACGACGTCTGCATTGCCCCATGTCGCGACAATGGTATCCTGCCCCAACACAGACCGTTCGCGCCCGACGCCTGTACGGGGCCGTTTCAGACAGGAACATCAACGTGAAAAGACCCTGGCTCACGGCGAGCCTGATTTCGGTAACGGCCGTGATCGGCATGGCCGGCGTTCACCACGAAGCCCACATGCAGCTGGTCCGCGGCCTTTCAAGCTTCCGCGCCGCGCTCCCTCCCGGAACGACGTTTACTTATGGAAGTGCGCACCCGGCCATTCTCTCGCTGGGCGCAACCCTGACCGACATCACCCTGCGGGATGGCTCACTCACCCTGCGCGCCTCCCGGATGCGGCTGGGCCACCCCCGCCCGACGCCGGATGGTGGCCTCTCCATCCACGCCGTCGAAGTCCGCGAACCATTCCTTCAGACGCCGACACAGATCATCCATGGCAGCACGCTCAGCCTGCGCCAGTTGGTTCTGCCCCCCTCCCGACCCGCAGCGGAAGGCCATTCCCGAATCGATCCGGCACATATTGCCTTGGCACACGGACAGATCGAACAGCTTTCGGTCCAGAACCTTGTCCCGTCGCCCTCACCCGGCCCGATCAATGTGCACAGCCTGTTCTCTGCTCGTCTCACGCTGGACAACTACGGCCCCGCCCTCGTCACGACGCTCCGCGCCGTAGGGTCGACCATCGCATACGAACGGACCATTCACGCCCCTGGTCAGGAGCCACAGCTTGTCAGCGGACAGGCCAGCCTGGAGCGGCTGGACCTGAAGCAGAAGGATCTCGCCGCCCAGGTCGCAGCCCTGTGGGACCACCACCCCCTACCGCCGCACATGCCCCCACCCGAGAGTTTTGCGGCCCGCAATTTCAGACTGAGCATGACATCAGGCACAATCCAGCTCGATGAACTACACGGAACGGGAACGCTGGAAAACCAGACCGCGACCATGACGCAGGATCTGAAGGGCTTTCATTTCCAAAGCGATGAGAAGCTGCCCTTCCCGATCAACGGCGCCGGCTCGACCGCCCATTCTGTTCAGATCTCGAATCTGGACGATCACACGTCCCAAACCGACGCATTCCTTACGGTTCCGGGTTTCATGACTCTGACGGCCAGTGCCCGAACCGTTCAGACGGATTTTGCGCAAGGCCATTCTTCACCGCAGCAGATGCTCCAGTCAACGGCCCTGCAGAACGTGACCTTGTCGCTGAAGGGCGACAGGCTTCTTGATACCGGTTTCGTCCTTTCCGCCCGGCAGGCCGGGAATGGCATGACGGCGGACCTGCTCCGCCAGCAGGCTGCGCAGGTCCTGCAAACAGCCCTTTCCGTCAATCCGGCGCTGAGTGCGATCCCGGATTATATCGCCAATCCAGCTGGCCGCACCCTAACGGTAACCTATGCTTCCGAAACGCCCGTCTCCCTTCGGGTCCTCAATGACGCCTTTTCTTCCCCGGCTTCAATGCTGACATTTCTCGCTTCTCCCGATCTGAAAGCTTCCGCGCGATGACGACCGGAAACATCCCAGCCCCCCCATCACCCGCAAAAGGTCCGATCTGCATCATCGGCGCCAGCGGGCGCTCAGGGGCCGCGCTCTGCCGGGCCCTTCTGGCTGAAGGCCAGAAGATCATTGCCGTCGTACGCAGCCAGGGCAACCTCGCGCCCGACATCGCCGAAGCCTGTCAGGCCGTACGGATCGCAGACCTTACGGACAGCGCCACGCTGACTCTGGCGTTCGAAGATGCGGCGGTTATCATCAACACTGCCCATGCACGCCACTTGCCCGCCATTCTGGCTGCTACGAAAGCCCCTATCGTAGCACTGGGCAGCACACGCAAATTCACGCACTGGCCCGACGATCACGGACGGGGTGTTCTCGCGGGCGAAGCGGCCCTCAAGGCCAACGGTCGCCCCTCGATCATCCTTCATCCGACCATGATTTATGGCGCCCAGGGCGAAGACAATGTACAGCGGCTGGCAAAGCTTCTGGAGCGCCTGCCCATCATCCCGCTTCCCGGCGGTGGCCGCGCCCTCGTGCAGCCCATCGACCAGCGCGACGTCACGCGCTGCCTGGTCTCGGCCATACATCTGATCCAGAACGGAAACGTCACGGGGCCGGAGAGCATCGTGATTGCCGGTCCGACAGCGATGGCTTACCGAACATTCGTGCGCATGGTGCTGTATTTCGCGGAGCTTGGCGGCCGTCCCATCGTCTCCCTGCCGGGATGGACGCTCATGGCACTATCTCATCTAACCCGGCATATCCGCAAACTGCCTCAGATCGCGCCGGAAGAAATCCGCCGCCTTCTGGAAGACAAAAATTTCGATATCGGTCCGATGGAACAGCGTCTGGGCGTCATCCCCGTTCCGCTTGCCAACGGGCTACATCATCTGTTCGGCAGCAGAACGCACCAGAAGCAGGAGCCCTGATCCGCAAAGAATCAGGGCCTCCGGTCCGCATCAGTTTCGGGAATAAACGTCCTCGATCCGGACAATATCGTCTTCGCCTAGGTAAGGCCCGGATTGCACCTCAATGAGGGTCAGCGGAATCCGCCCCGGATTCTCAAGCCGATGCACACAGCCCAGCGGCAGATAGATGCTCTCGTTTTCACGCACCATGATCTGTTCGGCATCACGGGTGACGACTGCCGTGCCGCCCACGACAACCCAGTGCTCGGCGCGATGGAAATGCTTTTGCAGCGAGAGTTTCTGGCCTGGCTCAACCACGATCCGTTTGACCTGGAACCGGTCCGCCTGGATCAGGCTCTCATAGAAGCCCCACGGGCGATACATACGATTATGAGCCACGGCCTCCTTCCGTCCGGCCTTCTTCAGGCGGTTGACCATGTGCTTGACGTCCTGCGCCCGGTCACGATGCGAGACCATGACAGCATCCTGCGTCACGACAACGATCAGATCTTCCACACCGGCGACCGTGGCCACGATTCCGTCCGAACGGACATAACAGTTCCGCGCATCGTCGAGGAAAACATCTCCGAACGTGGCGTTGCCTGCTTCATCCTTGGACGTCAGCTCCCACAGCGCATCCCAGCTTCCGATATCCGACCATCCGAACGTGCCCGGCACCACCGCCGCACGCTTGGTGCGCTCGGCGACGGCATAATCCACGGAGATATCTGGAGCCTGACGGAAGCTCGCATCATCCAGCCGGTCAAAATCCAGATCGCTGTGACGGGCCTGAACGGCCTGTCCGACATACTCATAGATGTCCGGCTCGAACGTCTTGATTTCGGAGAGGAAAACGCTGGCCTGCGTCACGAACATGCCGGAATTCCACAGATACCGGCCATCACGAAAAAAAGCCTCTGCGGTTGCGGTATCAGGCTTTTCAACAAAGCGCGACACTTCATAAACGCCTTCAAGGCCCGAAAGGGGCGCGCCGCTTTCGATATAGCCATAGCCCGTCTCGACGCACGTGGGCTTCATTCCGAACGTCACGATCCGTCCTTGGCCTGCTGCTGCAACGGCATGTTCAAGCGCGGAGTAGAGAGCTGCCTCATCGGTAATGGCCGCATCAGCAGCCATGATCCACAGAACGGCGTCTGGATCGGTTTCGGCCACCAGAAACGCGGCCGCAGCGATGGCCGGGGCGGAATTGCGCCCCACGGGCTCGAGGACAATCCGGGCGTTTTCAACCCCAACATCCCGCAGCTGTTCGGCGACGATGAAGCGGTGCTCGGCATTACAGATCACGATTGGATCTGCCAGCCCTGCCCGCGCGCCACGCAGTGCCGTTTCCTGGATCAGGGTATGCTTCGACAGGAGAGGCCAAAACTGCTTGGGGTAGCTGCTGCGCGAAACCGGCCACAGACGGCTGCCTGATCCACCGGAGAGAATGACTGGAACGATCTTCTGGGACATGGGGGGCTTACGCTTTTTCATCCACAAGATGGGGGCCGTATGGCTTCCCCGAATGGCGGGCATCCTACATCAAGGGCGCAACCTTTCCAATTTTGCTTCCAGTCCTATCCCTACCCCCAATAATGAGTAGAACATCAGAAACATTGACTGTCACCACAAGCAGGTTTCCTTATCCCAAGATGGAAATTGGCTTTATCCGTGGAGAAACGAACTCATGAAGCAGAATATTTTCTCTTCCGGTATTCTGCTGTCGCTTCTTGGCTATGCCGCTTTTTCCATCAGCGATGCCTGCTCAAAGGGGCTGTCGGGGCATCTGGACCCATTTGAAGTTGCGTTTTCAGGCGGCGTCTTCGGCTTCATTATCCTGCCTTTCATCCGCTATCCTAACGAACCCTATTCCGACATTTTCGCGACAGCGCGCCCGGGAATGTGGATTCTGCGTGCGACTTCGACATTCATCTCGACGGCCGCGAGCGTCATGGCCTTCATGCTGTTACCCATGCCAGAAGCGCTATCGTTGATGTTCCTGATGCCCTTCTTCGTCACCATCATTTCTGTAACAATCCTCAAGGAAAAGGTCTCGTTCTGGACCTGGCTGTCAGTCGCGGTCGGATTTCTCGGCGTGTTAATCGTACTGCGGCCCGGCGCAAGGACGTTCCATCTGGGCCACGCCTGCGCGATCGTCGCAGCCCTCGCCAATGCCAGCAGCGTCGTAGCCTACCGGCTGGCCGGAAATGGAAGTGCCAGGCTTTCCCTGTTTGGATCAAGCCTGTTCGGCCCACTAATCGGCGACGGACTTCTCATGGTCCCTCATGCGTCCTGGCCCCATGGCTGGAAGGTCTGGTCAATCCTGTTCGGATACGGCTTTCTCGCAGCGCTGGGGCAGCTTTTCATGATGATGGCCACAGCCGTGGCCCCCGCGAACCGGGTTGCCCTTCCACAATACAGCCAGATGGTCTGGGCAGTTGCATTCAGCTACCTGCTGTTCAAGCAGCCGCTGGACAACTGGACTTTCGTGGGGATCGTGATCGTCACGTCCTCAGGCATGCTGAACTGGATCCGCCAGAAACTACGTTTCGAACGCATGGCTCTGGAAGAACACTGGGGACACAGGCACCAGCAGGCTGATGTCGCAAAGCCTTGAGGACAGTATTCAAATTTTCAGAGAAAAATTGCTGGGGCGAATGACGGGGATCGAACCCGCGACAACCGGTACCACAAACCGGCGCTCTACCAACTGAGCTACATCCGCCACACAGCGACGCATTCTCTAGAGGAAGGTTGGGGCTGTCGTCCAGTCCTTTGACACAATTTTTTTTACGCCCCGGATTTTTTCGATCACCCCGTTCCGACTCAGACCACAGGAGTAGCCCCGATGACGGTAATCGTGGCGTCCAAGATGTAGCTGGCGTCATCAGTGGCCAGGGAAACATACGTCCCGGCCAGTTCCGTAGGCTGCCCCGGACGCTTCATTGGCGTATTCGCACCAAAGTGTTCAACATGCTCCACATCCATGGCCGCCGGAATCCGCAGCGTCCAGATCGGGTCAAGCGCGCCACCACGTTGGAGCGAGCTCCCTTCTCGCCCAGAAACTGTGCCAGGCCACCGCTAAAGTTCTCGATGGTACCCTTGGTCGCGGAGTAGGTCAGAAGCTTGGGCTAATCGACACTAACCGAAACCTCGCGGCATGTGCGGCGCTGCCAGACGCGGCAGCTGAAAGGCTAAGCCGGCATTGATGTCGAATGTCTTGTCCCATTCCTCCTCACCGGCATCCGCCAGAGGCGAACGCACGATCTGGAAGGCCGCGTTATTCACCAAAGTGTCGATCTGACCAAACTCCGAGACTGTCCGGTCCACAAAAATTCGACGCAGACATCCCCGCCCCCCAGATCTCGGGAACAAGAAGAGCGCGCCGTCCCGCCTTGCACATCCAAAATTCAGTTTCGCGGGTATCATCCCTTTCCTCGATCAGGAATGACAGGACGGCATTCAGGCCTTCGCGTGCCCCGGCGATCGCAACCGCCCGCCCGATACCGAAATCCCCGCCCGTGATGCCCGCAATCTTTCCGCGCAGGCGGTCATGGCCCACATAGCTCTGCTCACCATAATCGGGCTTCGGCCTCATGAGGGACGTCTGGCCAGGAATATGATTCTGATGCGGGGTGTTGAATGGCGGGGCGGGGCAGTTGGCCGTGACACGCTCAAGATGAAAGAAAGTCTGTTCCGTCCCAACGCAAAGACGTCGCCCGTTATTCCATGCGCGAGTAAAACATCCCTTCCATTCCAGACCTTCAATCCTGAACCGAGCCGGGTTACACTGCACTCCTCATTGCCGCGCCGGGCCGGAATACGTCGCACCCTGTTCACGCCCTACGCTCAAGGATCTTTCATGACTCCCGCTCTCTATCGTCGCCAGTGGGCACAGAACCCGCTGCGCGAAGTGCTGGCCGGAATGGTCGGCACCTTTGCCCTCATCCCCGAAGTCATCGCTTTCTCTTATATCGCCGGCGTCTCCCCGGCCGTCTCGCTGTTCGCATCCTTCGTCATTTCGGTCTCGATCGCCATTTTCGGCGGACGCCCAGGCATGATTTCTGGTGCTGCCGGCTCGGTAGCTCTGGTCGCAGCACCGCTGGTTCACGCTCATGGCGTACAGGCGATGCTGCTCGCGACGCTTGTCGCTGGTGTATTGCAGGTCGTGTTTGGTCTGCTGCGTCTTCAGGCCGTCATGAGGTTTGTACCCGCCGAAGTTCGCACGGGCTTCGTTAATGCACTGGCCATCATGATCTTCTCCGCACAGCTGCCACAGATGATGGGCGTGACCTGGCATACCTATGCGCTGATCGCGCTGGGCCTCGTCATCATCTATCTGCTGCCCCGTCTGTCGGACGCCATTCCTTCCCCCCTGATCTGCATCGTCATTCTCACCGCCATCACGATGCTGCATCCTATGCCGGTTCATACAGTTTCGGATCTCGGCGACCTACCGACCGGCCTTCCCAGCCTGACCTTACCGCACATCGCCCTGAACTGGGCGACGTGGTCGGTCGTGCTGCCTTACGCGCTGGCCATGGCTGCCGTGGGCCTGCTGGAATCCATGATGACGGCCGCAGTCGTTGATGACATTACCGATACCCACGGCAACCAGCGCATGGAATGCACGGGTCTCGGCATTTCCAACATTCTCGTTGGCGCATTTGGCGGCATTGCAGGCTGCGGCATGATCGGGCAGACCGTTGGCAATCTGCGTTATGGCGGACGCGGACGTCTGTCCACCTTTACCGCTGGCGCATTCCTGCTGGCCCTCATGGTCCTGCTGCATCGCTGGGTCGGGCAGGTTCCGATGGCCGCCCTTGTCGCCATCATGATCATGGTCTCCGCCAGCACGTTCTCCTGGAGCAGCCTGCGCGACCTGACACGTCATCCGCGCCTGTCCAGCCTGACGATGCTCGTCACGGTCGCCGTAGTCGTCATGACCCACGACCTTGCTGCCGGTGTTGCGGTCGGTGTCATGCTCTCGGGTGTATTCTTCGCATGGCATGCCGCAAAGCTCCTGCGCGTTACAGAAGAGCGGTCGGGCGAGACGCTGGCATACCGGGCGTCCGGACAAGTCTTTTTCGCGTCTGCAGATAGCCTGTCTGACGCCATCGACTATCATACCGATGCCAAAACCGTGGTTCTCGACCTCGCCCAGGCCCGCTTCTGGGACATCACCTCGGTACAGGTTCTGGAAAAGATCATCAGCAAGCTCCAGTCCCACGGACATACGGTCGAAGTCACGGGGCTTCATCATGACCAGCATGGCATCATCGCCACGCAGTCCAACGAGAGTCTGCTCGCACTGTAAGGCTCAGCGGGATTTGAAATTGTACAACCGTGCGGACACCCATGACCTAGTGGTGTCCCTGAATAACTTCATCCGCAAGGCCCTGAACCTTGAAGGCCGCCCTTCCGGTCTCGTCCTTCCCGAATAGGAGCTTGCCCCCTCCTCGAATACTAGAAACAAAGGTGACGACGTTGGAGGCGGCGGCATGAACATGCAGGGCAAAATTGGCCCGGTCCTGCATCATCCGGAGACGGACAGCCACAGTCTGTAATTCCGTCCAATCTTTAATCTAACCGTAACGTCTCACCCATACTCCTCCCTCCGTACTGACGGTAAGAAGAAGTCATGGAGCCGCTTCAAGAGCCCCCAGAAACTTTAGCGCGCAAAAACCCCCGCGATCATCGCGTGGATGCGCTACGCGGCATTGCCCTGTTGATGATGCTCGTAGATCATGTTCCCGATGATCTACTCAACCGCATCACCATCCGCAATTTCGGTTTTGCGGACGCGGCTGAGATCTTCGTCATGCTGGCGGGCTACGCGTCCTATCTGGCCTATGGGCGCCTGATTGACCGTCAGGGCTGGAAAACCGGCATTCACCGCATTCTTACCCGATGCCTCAGACTGTATCTGTATCAGACCGGCATGACGCTGGTTTTCGTCTGGACTGTACGTAAGTGGCGCCATTACCAGCCTCTGCCCGAATATACGATCGAACCCCAGCTTGCGCATGGCTATAGCTGGCTGTGGCGTATCCTGACCTTCGATGCCCTGCCGAGTTATCTCAACATCCTACCGCTTTATGTCGTGCTGTTGGCGCTGTTCCCAGTGATCTACTGGCTCCTGAGGCACAGTCTATGGCTTCTGGTCACTCTCAGCGTAGCCATATGGGCCATCGCCAATCTTGATCCACATATTACCATCCCCAACTGGCTGGATCCCACTGGCTGGTACCTCAATCCGTTCGGCTGGCAATTTCTGTATATTCTGGGAATTCTGGGCGCCGTCTGGGCTTCGAAAAACAATGGCGATCTGCCCTATCGCCCATGGGCCAAAGGCCTGTGTCTGACCTATCTCGCCGGAGCATTTGTACTGTGTTTCCCATACGAGTACTGGCACGTCCCGTTTCTACGAATTTTCCCAGCCCCGCCTAATACAGGAAAATCCACTCTCGCCATCTGGCGCCTGCTGGACATCATGGCGATCTTTTATCTGGTACAGTCTTCCAGGGCTCTGCGTCGCATTTCCGCCGACCGGATCGGTCAGAGCCTCGCTTTGCTCGGGCGAAACTCGCTGGAAGTCTTTGCCTGCAGCACGGTCCTGGACCTGCTGGGACGACTAATGTTCGCAAGCTTTGGCATCAATCTGTGGGAGCAGCTTGTGATGAATGTGGTCGGGCTCGGCCTGACCTACGCGCTGGCCATCCCGCTGGACCGCGCCCGTCAGCGGGCCAAAGCGGCCCGCCTGTCTTCGGGCCCGGCACGCCCCGCGCCAGCTCCCGAATAACGGCCTTTGTTCAGCCTGCCTGCTATATGATCCGGTTCGGATGCAACAACTCGAACCGCTCCAAATCCGCCGAGAAAAGACGGACCTGAACGTCCATACCGTCTTCCCGATCCGTGCGCCCGACCACTTCACCGTGCTGATAAAGCCAGGCCAGAGCCGCGCCATCCGTAATTGGAAGACGGACATCCACAGATTTCATTGATCGCGTCAGATACTGGTCCAGGATTTCGAACAGATCCGGCACCCCCTCGCCCGTAATGGCCGAGATCGCCACTGCGTTCTCACGCTTTGGCACAGCTTCGACACCACCGACCAGATCGGCCTTGTTCAGCACTTCGATCGTACGGTCCGGCCAGTGCGCATCGAGCATTCCGTCGCGCACCATACCGTCAAGAACGTTGAGCACATCAGCCCGCTGCGCCGCACTGTCGGGATGTGAAATGTCACGGACATGCAGGATCACGTCCGCCTGCGCGACTTCTTCAAGAGTTGCCCGGAAAGCCGCGATCAGCTCTGTCGGCAGTTCACTGATGAACCCCACCGTATCAGACAGGATAACATTACGGCCCGATGGCAGACGCAGCCCGCGCATGGTCGGGTCCAGCGTGGCAAAAAGCTGGTCCTGCGCATGGACGGATGCACCCGTCAGAGCATTGAACAGCGTGGACTTTCCAGCATTGGTGTAGCCCACAAGGGCGACGACCGGAAACGGCACGCGCTTACGCGATTCACGATGCAATCCACGGGTCCGGCGCACCTGTTCCAGCTCTTTTTTGATCTTGCCGATCCGCTCGGCCAGCATCCGACGGTCCGCTTCCATCTGCGTCTCGCCCGGGCCACCGAGAAAGCCAAAGCCACCGCGCTGACGCTCAAGATGGGTCCACAGCCGCACGAGCCGCGAGCGCTGGTATTCCAGATGAGCGAGTTCGACCTGAAGCACGCCCTCACGGGTCGCCGCACGCGCACCAAAGATATCAAGAATCAGCCCCGTCCGGTCCACAACCTTGCAGCCCAGAGCCTTTTCGAGGTTGCGCTGCTGACCCGGGGACAGACGCGCATCAATGACGACCACATCAACGTTGTCCAGCTTGACCGCCTCAGCCAACTGCTCGACCTGACCGCTTCCCAGCAGGGTCGCCGGGCGACGCGCACGCAACAGAATGGCCGCCTGTCGTACCACGACCAACCCGATCGACGCCGTCAGACCAACCGCTTCCTCAAGCCGCGCATCAGCCGCGCGGATTTCCTCCTGCGGCCCCGACTTTTCCCAAGGCAGGATGACGGCCGCACGGGTTGCGGGTTTTTGGGTGTCAAAACCGCTCAAAGTTCTTCTTCCACAAAATGGGACATCGTCGCCACCGGCATGATCGTGCTGACGGCGTGTTTGTAGACAAGCTGCACATGGCCATCACGACGGAGCAGCAGGGTATGCGCATCAGACTGAGCAACGATGCCCTGAAGCTTCACACCGTTAACCAGAAAGACGGTCACGGACGCTTCGGTTCTGCGCAAATGATCGAGGAAAACCTCCTGCACGGCACGGGAGCCGGCAGAAGAGGAAGGTTCTGAAGTCACGCTGTTAACAGTCGAGAGAAGGAAAGGAAAAAAAACGGTTCGACATCTCAGCCATTCACCGGCGTGGAAGGTGCAGCATTGCGATCTTCATTCGTCGTCACCCCAAGCTGTTTGAGCTTACGGTGCAGTGCACTGCGCTCCATGCAAACAAAGCTGGCCGTCCGGCTGATATTGCCGCCAAACCGCATGAGCTGCACCTGCAGATACTGCGTTTCGAACAGATCCCGTGCCTCACGCAGCGGCAGGCTCATGACATCTGCTCCAGAAGTGAGGCGCGTCATTGACGGTGCCCCCTGGCTGATGGTGGCCGGCAGCATATCTGCCCGGATCGGATCGTTCCCCGTCCCCGGCATCATGATCAGCAGCCGCTCCATCAGATTGCGCAATTCACGCACATTGCCCGGCCATTCATAGGATTGCAGGGCGGCAAGCGCATCCACGGAGAGTTCCCGGACCGGAAGACCGGAAGACTGAGCGCAACGCTCCAGGAAGTGCCGAGCCAGACCTGGAATGTCCTCGCGCCGTTCGCGCAGGGACGGAATGCGCAGAGGAACAACCGCAAGGCGGTAATACAGGTCCTCGCGAAACCGATGCGCGGCGATTTCGGACTGGAGATCCCGGTTGGTAGTGGCGATGACGCGGATATCCACCTTCACCCGCGTATTACCGCCCAGACGCTCGAATGTCTGATCCTGAAGCGCACGCACGATCTTGCCCTGCGTTTCAGGCGGCATGTCGGCGACCTCGTCCAGCAGCAGTGTGCCACGATGGGCACGCTCCAGCACGCCGCGGCGCATCGGCTGCCCCCCCTCCCCCTCAAGGCCGAAAAGCTCTTCCTCAAAGCGGTTGGGCGCCAGTGTGGCACAGTTCAAAGCGATGAACGGCCCTTCCGCACGACGAGAGCGCGCATGAATCATGCGAGCTGCAACCTCCTTGCCCGATCCGGCCGGACCACTGATCAACACACGGGAATTGGTAGGGGCGACACGCTCAATCTGGGCGCGAACGCCTGAAATGACGGCGCCGTCTCCCGACAGCGTCGTTTCCGGACCGGCCCGCAGACGCAGTTCCGCATTTTCCCGCCGCAGACGCGCGGCTTCCAGCGCACGTCGCACTACGACCAGAAGCCGGTCCGACTGGAACGGCTTCTCGATGAAGTCATAGGCCCCGAGCTTTAGGCTGGACACCGCCGTCTCGATGGTCCCGTGCCCCGAAATCATCAGTGTCGGCAGGCCCGGCTCCTCGGTCTGAAAGATCTTGAGGAGTTCGATCCCGTCCAGCCGGGACCCCTGAAGCCAGATATCCAGAATCGCCAGCGACGGACAATGCGCACGGAAGAGTTCGAGCGCCTGATCCGAATTGGCCGCCGTCCGTGTCTTATAGCCCTCGTCGTTCAGAATACCCTCGATAAGAAACCGGATATCCGGCTCGTCATCGACGATCAGGATCTCATGTTCCATCTGCTGTCCTCCTGGTCTGAGGGTCTGTTCCACCCGGGCCATGGCTCTCCTGCTCCCATAACGGTAGAGACAGGGTCACGCGCGTTCCCCGCTGCCCGGGCGACGCGCCACGGGACTGGTCTGGTTCCCGATCAGTGAGCTGAAGCATCCCGGAATGGTCCTCCATGATCTTCTTGACGATCGCAAGGCCGAGGCCGGTGCCCTTCGCCTTGTGGGTTACATATGGCTCGGTCAGCCGGTGGCGTTCCACCGTCGGCAGGCCGATCCCGTCATCTTCTATGTCTAGCAGGACATGCCCGCCGCGAATGTGCAAGCCCACCACAATGTGTCCAATTGGCTGCACTGACTGTCCAGAAGCATTTTCTCCCGGTTTTCCGCGGCCTGCCATGCTGATGGCATCAGCTGCATTCTGTAGCAGATTTGTCAGGGCCTGCCCGATTAGCCGCCGATCGCAACGCACAATCGGCCCTGAGGGCGGCAGCCCGGTCGTCTCGAACACAATTTCGGGATGAGCGTTCCGCTGGAGCACCAGCGCCTCACGGCACAGGCGCGAAAAATCTTCCGGCTGCATGACGGGCTGCGGCATCCGTGCAAAGGCGGAAAACTCATCCACCATGCGCCCGATATCTCCAACCTGTCGCACGATCGTATCCACAAGCTGGGTATAAGTCTCGGGGTCGGAGTGAATTTCCTTAAGGAAGCGCCGTTTGAGACGTTCTGCCGCAAGCTGGATCGGAGTCAGCGGATTTTTGATTTCATGCGCCACACGCCGTGCCACATCCGCCCAGGCCGCCTTGCGCTGTGCGGATTGAAGATCCGTGATGTCATCGAAGGTCACAACATATCCCGCAACGTCCTGCCCCCGCAGCTCCGCCACGACCCGCACGAGAAGCGTCCGCCCTGCCCCGGCCCCGGCACCCTCGCCTGGCCCACCCGGACGCTGCGCACCTTCCGTGTCCACCTGGATTTCCGCCGTATGAACGCGTTCCGGCGCCATACGGGCGGCTTCCAGAAGGCCCGAGAACTCCGGCACCCGATCCGTCAGCTTCATCCCAATGGCTGGCTGAAGATTGCGCTGGAGCACGCTGGACGCCGCACGGTTCGGCAGTTCGATGACCTGCATCCGGTCCAGCCCGATCACACCGGCCGATACACCGGCCAGCACGGTCTCGGTGAAGCGCCGCCGCTCGTTGATCTGGTCATAAGCCTGCATCAGCTCGGAGCGCTGACTTTCAAGCTGATCCGTCATGCTATTGAAGGCACGGGACAGGCCCGTCACTTCATCGTCCTTGTCCTGCCCCGCATCGTCGGGGACGGGCACCCGCACCCCCAGATCGCCCTTAGAGATCCGCTGGGCCGCCAGAATGAGCAGTCCGAGCGGGTTGGCGATACGATTGGCCAGCGCCAGCCCGGTCAACATTCCGACAGCCAGAACCAGCAGACCCATCAGGGCGAAAATGACCGCAAACAAGACCTGCGTCTTGCCGCGATTGGTGATCAGCCGCTGGTAATCCGCCACCAGCGTATCCGTGCGACGCATGTGTTCCACGACATCCGGGTCAACCGGACGCGTTATAACCAGCATGAGACCGGAATTACCGCCCAGTGCGACCACGGCGCGCACCCTGCGCTGGTCCGGACGGTCAAGAATCACGGCTTCGCCGTGTCGTGCCAGTTCCAGCACGGATTTGGGTGGCAATGGCGGTGCAGTCGTCATGTCTGCATCGCTGCCCAGCAACCCGCCCACCGCCAGAACCTTGTAGGTCAGCGGATCGAACACCTCTGCATCCGTCAGGCCGCGCTCGGTAACTTCATCGTCCAGAAACTCCTGAAGACGTGCGGGATCGTGAAAAAGGTCAGTCCCACGGGAAAAAAGCTCGTCGTTCTGGACGGTAATGAGCGTATTGGCGAGGGCGAAGGCTTCAGTCCGGGCGTTGTCGTTATGCTCCTGCAGATAACCGACCGCGACCGAACGGGCTTCGTTCAGCGCATTATTCACACGGTTGGAGAACCAGATTTCCACGCCATAATGGAAGAACAGCGTCGCCACTGCTCCCACCACGATGGTCGGGGCAACCGCCACGATGCCGAAGAGCGTAATAAGTCGCACATGCAGCCGCGCACCGGCCAGGCCGAGCCTGCGTTCGGCCAACATCCGCCCGATCTGAACCACCGCCGCTGCCGCAATCAGCATGAGCATGATGAAGTCGAGCAGGAAAACGATCGCCTGCACCTGCGGACGATGCGCCAGAGACATGCCCCCCGACAGCACGACGAACGTCGCAAAAGCGAGCACCAGCGCCATAACCGTCAGAAGAACCGCCCCATTGGCGCTGGTCAGCCTTGCAAACAGGCGCCTCAGGGAAGGAAGTCTCACTCGTCGATACCTTTAGGGATCGTAATGTCCAGTTCGCGGATGCGCTTGCGCAGGGTATTGCGGTTTACACCCAGAATGGCGGCAGCGCGCAACTGGTTACCGCAGGTCCGCCGCAGGACCATCGTGATCAGCGGCCGCTCGACCTCGCCCACCACACAGGCATGCAGATCGCCCGCCCCGTTTTCCAGATCGCCTTCAAGATATTCAGCCAGCGGTCGTTCCAGGGCTCGCCCCAGCCCGCGAGGACGCGCTGTGCCCGTACCTGCCGCCAGACGACAGACCGCACTTATCCGCTCAGGACCCAGACGCTGTGCGGCGGGCAGTGCCGACAACCAGCGATGCAGGCCGGCAGATAGCCCTCCCTGCCGAAGCAGAAGAACAGGATCATGCCGACTTCCCGCAATCACACGCAGATCCGTGCCCTCCTGTGCAAGCCATTCCATGAACCGATCCTGCATCAGGGGACACAGACAGTCGATCTCGTCCAGCAGCAGGGTTCCGCCCTGCGCCTGCCGGATCCAACCCGCCTCACCATTTCCGAAAAGAGCCGCTTCACGAAGCGCGCGCGGCGTCGCGGTCAGGGCAGCAATCACGAACGGATTCTGTGCACGTGCGCTATGACTGTGAAGCCGCCGGGCAACGTCCTGCCGGTCCAGGCGGGACGCGCCATACAGGAAAACCGGATGGCAGCCTTGCTCGACCAGACCTGAAGTAGACTGCTCCGTCATGGCTGACACGGACGGGCCGGACCACTCACGCCCTCAGGCCGCTTCACGCGTGCCGTCGCGGCTCAGACTCCCCGTCGGGCCGGCCTCACGGTTGCGCACGACACCAGCATCAATATGCCGGTCATAGAACGCAGTCAGCAGCGCGATAGCCTCGGCTGCACTCTCGACACCATTGATGGTAGAGCGGAACGTCGCCGATCCCGGCAGCCCGGCAGAATACCAGGATACATGTTTACGGGCGAGACGCAGGCCCGGCCGTTCGCCGAAATGATCGAGCATCATCCGGTAATGCCGCAGGGCAATTTCCTTTTCAGTCGCCAGATCCGGGTCCGGCACATCTTCACCGGTCCGCAGGGACTGCGCGACCTGTGCCGTAAACCAAGGCCGTCCATAACAGCCACGCCCGATCATGACGCCATCAGCCTGCGACTGGTGCAGCGCTTCCCGTGCATCGCGGATGGTGTTGATATCGCCATTGACGATGACGGGAAGTGAAACTGCGTCCTTCACCGTTTTAACGAAACGCCAATCCGCCGTACCATTATAGAACATCTGCCGGGTACGGCCGTGAACCGTCACAAGCCTAATGCCGCTCTCTTCCGCGATCTTCGCCAGACGTGGTGCATTAAGCGAATTATGGTCCCACCCCATGCGCATTTTGAGCGTGACCGGCACATTCACGGCCCGCGCTGTCGCTGCGAGCAGTTTTCCAGCCAGAACCTCGTCTCGCATCAACGCAGAACCAGCCATCTGCCCAATCGCAACCTTCTTTACCGGGCAGCCGAAATTGATGTCGATGAGGTTCGCGCCCCCATCCACCGAAATCTTTGCCGCCTGCGCCATGGCCTCAGGATCACATCCGGCAAGCTGAACCGCATTGGGCCCGCGCTCGGCCATCCGTGCCATGCGCATGGTGTTTTCATTCTCGCGGATCATCGCCCAGGAGGCGATCATTTCCGACACGACGAGCCCTGCCCCAAGATCACGGGCAAGCTGCCGAAACGGCAGATCCGTAACCCCCGAAAGCGGGGCAAGGATCACCGGATCCTCGATCACTACGCCCTGCCCCAGGTCGATGGGTTTCAGAGCACGGTTCGGGGGTGCTGCGGCAGGAGCATCAGAGGCGGCGGAAAGAGCGGAAGCAGTCATGGCAGGATCAATTTAGCGGCCCGTCTCCGCAAGCGCAAACGCTCCTTTGCACGCAACTTCCACCATTCTTTACGAAGAAGAGCTTACCGCACATTACGACCAGTAGCGGAACACGTATCCATTAAGAAGAACAGGGACACGGGCGCTCCGAAAAACCGCAGCACATACCCAACCGCACAGGGATGAAGTTCGAGGACTGCGCGCACATGATCTTTCTCGACGAAACCGAAAAGTTCAACTGCACCGTTCCCGACTTCCTGAAGAGGTGATCCCAAGACGAGCGGGCTAAGCGTCAGTGCGAACCTTCTTCGGGAGCGCGATGGCCCCCAAACCTGACGCCCGCGTCAAACGTCTTAACCAAGGCCTGAAAACACTCGCGCCTCATGTTCCCGACAGCCTCTTCGTGCCCAATATCGACGCGCCACAAAAGGGCAACATACGCCAGACCATGGACGAAACGATGCGTTCCACTTCATAAAATGCTGCAGGCAACATGGGACGCAGGCTTTCGGGGGACCAGACCGGCAAGACCTGACGTTACTCTGTCGGGCCGATTTCCTCGCGGTGCCGTTTCAGACCATCCTGCGTGATAACAAAACGTCCGTCATTACGCAGTTCCGACAGTCCGAGCCGTTCCAGTCGCTCAAGACAAGGCTGGTCCCTCAGCCCTGTCGGTCGCCCCGTCGACGCGCACAATAACAGCCGGTGCAGCGTCGAGCGGCAGCACGTCTCCAGATAAGGCTCATCGTAGGATTCAGCAGCGGATGCATCGGACATGTGTTCGCGTCTATCGCGTCCCTGCGCCACCGCCAAGACAAAACGCCATCAGATACACTCCGGGATGATCCAGGCGCGCGAAGCTAATGCGTCACACCGCGGATTAGGGTATGGAAACGACTCATGATCGATCTCGGAACGCTCGTCACTCCGCTCCTGCACCGCTTTGACACCGAAACGGCGCACGAACTCGCCATTCACTCCCTTGCCCTTGGCCTTGGTGGCCAGGCACCAAAGGACGTGCCGGCCCTCTCGACCCGCACGCTTGGCCTGCGCTTTCCCAACCCGATCGGCCTGGCCGCCGGATTCGACAAGGATGCCCGCGCCATCCGTCCACTGGCAAAACTGGGCTTCGGCCATATCGAGGCTGGGACCGTGACGCCCCGCCCCCAGCCCGGCAACCCAGGCCCCCGTCTGTTCCGGCTGGTCGAAGATGGCGCGATCATCAATCGCATGGGCTTCAATGGCTGCGGCGTTGACCGCTTCTGCCGACGTCTCGCCCGACTGCACCGCCCGATGCCCAATGGCAGAATGCGCGGTCCGACCGTCCCGCTGGGCGTGAATATCGGGATCAACAAGACCGGCTCCGACCCGCT
>Ga0157362_1000097_pt1 | contig 24569 bp, 16 predicted proteins | sample AttlaeALBM3_FD_111480 | JGI IMG/M metagenome (GOLD analysis project Ga0157362, IMG submission 111480) | Fungus gardens microbial communities from leaf cutter ant in Ribeirão Preto, State of São Paulo, Brazil - Atta laevigata ALBM3 | ecosystem: Host-associated > Fungi > Mycelium > Unclassified ... | reverse complement strand
GTTCCCTCGCCACGTCCGTGCATGGCTGGGGTGGTTCTCTGCGCGGTCCTACTGCGGCGCGGCCCCGACGCCGCCCGGCCGCGTTCTCGTCGTCGCCGATACGTTCCAGTATCGGCTCCTCCTTGGCCTTGCCGGATCGACGCCGGTGCTGCGCCTCGCTACGGCCGGCCACGTGAGACACCCTCTTAGGGCGTGGCTGAATACGCCGCCATCGAGACCGCGATGTAGTGCACGATCCAACCGACGATCGTGCACAGGTGGAACACCTCGTGGAAGCCGAACCAGGTGGGGGACGGGTTGGGCCGGCGCAGCCCGTAGACCAGGCCACCCAGGGAGTAGAAGCTGCCGCCGATGATCAGCAGCACGAACGTGCCGACCGCGCCGGTGCGCAGGAGGTCGGGCACAAAGAACGCCGCGGTCCAACCCAGCGCCAGGTACACCGGTGCGGACAGCCAGCGCGCGCTGTGAACCCACACGGTGCGCAGGGCGACGCCGAGCAACGCGCCGCCCCACACGATCCAGAGCATCAGCCGCCCCCGGCTTCCGCCCACCAGCAGCACCGCGAACGGCGTGTACGAGCCGGCGATGATCAGAAAGATGTTGGCGTGGTCCAGACGCTTGAGGATCTCCTCCCCACGCGGGCCCCAGCGACCGCGGTGGTAGAGCGCGCTGACCGCGAACAGCAGCGAGACGGTCCCCGCGAAGATGGCCGACGACACCCGCGCCCTGGTGCCCGAGGCCAGGCAAATCAGTACGATTCCGGCCGCCATCGAGGCGGGAAACGCGCCGAGGTGCAGCCAACCCCGCAGCCGCGGCTTGATCTCCTCGATCCGGCCCCGGATGTCTGCTGCCAAGATCAGCTCGCTCACGGAGACAGGTTACGCCACCGTAGGTTTGCCGATGGGGGGTTCGCGGAAAATGGCGCGTGGATATCGTTCCAACCGTGGGCGAGCGGACGGCGACGGAGCGAAGTAGCCGGCCCGCGCGCGGTGGGCGGGCCCGCGCCCGGCTGAAGGAATTGCTCTATCGGGTCTACGAACGCAGGCTCACCTCACGTCTGGTGCCCGACCGGTCGCCGCGGCACGTCGGGGTGATCCTGGACGGCAATCGCCGCTGGGCCAGGGCCGCGGGTGGATTGCCCGAGCACGGTCACCAGGCCGGTGCCGAGAAGATTCACGAGTTGCTGGGCTGGTGCGCCGAGGCGCGCGTGGAGGTCGTGACGCTCTGGTTGTTGTCCACGGACAATCTCGCCCGGCCGGCCGAGGAGCTGCAGCCGCTGTTGGGCATCATCGAGCGGACGGTCACCGAGCTGGCAGCCGCGGGTTGGCGCGTGCATCCGGTGGGAGCGGTGGACCTGCTGCCCACCCGCACCGCCCGGGTACTCAAGGATGCAGCTGACGCCACGTCAGATACGGCGGGTCTGCTGGTGAACGTCGCGGTCGGATACGGCGGCCGGCGGGAGATCGCCGACGCGGTGCGCTCACTGCTGCAGGAACACGCCGCGCGGGGCACCTCCATCGAGGAGTTGGCCGAGGTCCTCGATGTGGGGCACATCGCCGAGCACCTCTACACGCGCGGGCAGCCCGACCCCGATCTCGTCATCCGCACCTCCGGCGAACAGCGGCTGAGCGGGTTCCTGCTCTGGCAGAGCGCGCACTCGGAGTTCTACTTCTGCGAGGCGTACTGGCCCGACTTCCGGCGGATCGACTTCCTGCGCGCGCTGCGTGAGTACGGTCGCCGCGGGCGGCGCTTCGGGGGGTGAGGACGGACCCGCATGCGTGGGTTGTCCCGATATGCCCGTCCGCGGCGGGTTGAACAATCGCCGAACCCGCGTGTCCCACCGGCGTACCCGCCGATCGCGACGTACCGTCAGTAACACGGACGGCAATCCGGCCGTCCGGCCGGGAGGCCCCGTTGCCCACCATGCAACGCCACGAAGCCGCAAGTCGGCTGAGAGGAGGGCCGGTACCGGGCCCTCGTGGCCAGGTCCGGTCCGCAACGAGCCGTTGGCCGCGCCGCGGAGCCGCATCGGAAAGCCGCGATGCCCGCGTGCGCGACGCGACGAACCCGACCCCGCGCGGTGGCGGTGCACCCTCCGCGCCCGGAGCCCCCCGTGGCCAATGCAGCACGTCGCCGTCGAGTAGGGAACACTCGCCGCACCTACGTTCTGGACACCAGCGTTCTGCTGTCCGATCCGGCGGCGATGACCCGCTTCGCCGAGCACGAGGTCGTGATCCCGGTCGTGGTGATCACCGAGCTCGAGGGCAAGCGCCACCACCCTGAACTCGGCTTCTTCGCCCGCTCCGCGCTGCGGATGCTCGACGAGCTGCGCATGGAGCACGGCCGGCTGGATTCACCGCTGGCCATCAACGATTCCGGCGGCACGTTGATCGTCGAGCTCAACCACACCGAGGTGGATGTGCTGCCGCCCGGGTTCCGACTCGGCGACAACGACAGCCGAATCCTCGCGGTGGCGCGGAATTTCGCCGCCGAGGGTCGTGAGGTGACCCTGGTCTCCAAGGACCTGCCGATGCGCGTGAAGGCCTCGGCAGTCGGGTTGATCGCCGAGGAGTACCACGCCGGGCTGCCGGTGGAGGCCGGCTGGACCGGGATGGCCGAGGTGGAGGTTGCGGCGGACCTGCTCGATCAGCTCTACGCCGGGGAAACCGTGGACCTGCCCGCGATCGCGGGCCTGCCCTGCCACACCGGGTTGGTGCTGCTGTCCGCCCGCGGCAGCGCACTCGGCCGAGTGCTGCCCGACAAGACGGTGCGACTCGTCCGCGGCGACCGTGACGCGTTCGGCCTGCGCGGGCGCAGCGCCGAGCAGCGCGTGGCGCTGGACCTGCTGCTGGACCCGGACGTCGGCATCGTCTCGATCGGCGGGCGGGCCGGCACCGGCAAGTCCGCGCTGGCGATGTGCGCCGGCCTGGAGGCGGTGATGGAGCGGCGCCAGCACCGCAAGCTGGTCGTGTTCCGTCCGCTTTACGCCGTTGGGGGTCAGGAACTCGGCTACCTGCCCGGCTCCGAGCAGGAAAAGATGGCGCCCTGGGCGCAGGCGGTATTCGACACTCTCGGCGCGGTGGTGGCTCCCGAGGTCGTCGAGGAGGTCATCGCCCGCGGCATGCTCGAGGTGCTGCCGCTCACCCACATCCGCGGCCGGTCGCTGCACGACTCGTTCGTCATCGTCGACGAGGCGCAGTCGCTGGAGCGCAACGTGCTGCTGACGGTGCTGTCGCGGATCGGCGCGAACTCCCGGGTGGTGCTCACCCACGACGTGGCCCAGCGCGACAACCTGCGAGTGGGCCGCCACGACGGCGTCGTCGCGGTGGTGGAGACGCTGAAGGGGCATCCGCTGTTCGCTCACGTGACCCTGACCCGGTCGGAGCGCTCGCCGATCGCGGCCCTGGTCACCGAGATGTTGGAGGCACCCCTCGAAACCTGAGGACAGGCCTCCCGCAACCTCAGGGGCGGGTCATTCGCACGACGTCGAGGGCGGCGTCCAGGTCGGCCGCGCTGATGCGACCGGCCTGCACGTGCCCGCGCTCGATGACCACGTCCCGGATGCTGCGCTGTTGCCCGACGGCCACCTTGACGATCGCGGCGACCTCGTCGTAGCCGAGGAATCGGTTTAGCGCGGTTGCGATGGCCGGTGACGATTCGGCGTAGGTCCGGCAGCGAGCGGCATCGGCCTGGATGCCGACGACGCAGCGTTCGGCGAACAACCGGCTCGCATTGGCCAACAGCCGGATCGAGGCGAGCAGATTGCTCGCCAGCATCGGCATCATGACGTTCAGCTCGAAGTTGCCCACCGCGCCGCCGAAGGCGACCGCCGCATCGTTGCCGATCACCTGGGCGCAGACCATCGACATCGCCTCGGGCACGACCGGGTTCACCTTGCCCGGCATGATCGAGCTGCCCGGTTGCAGATCCGGCAGCCGGATCTCGGCCAGGCCGGCGGCCGGACCCGAGCCCATCCAGCGGATGTCGGTCGCGATCTTGTGCAGCCCGATCGCGATCGTGCGCAACTGCCCGGACAACTCGACCAACCCGTCGCGGGCGCCCTGCGCCTCGAAGTGATTGTCCGCCTCCACCAGTGGCAGGCGAGTCACGGCGGCCAGCTCCGCGATCACTGCCGCGGCGAACCCGGGCGGGGTGTTTATGCCGGTGCCGACGGCGGTGCCGCCCAGCGGCAGCTCCGCGACCCGCGGCAAGCTGGCGTGCAGCCGGTCGATGCCGTACCTGATCTGCGCGGCGTAGCCACCGAACTCCTGACCCAGCATCACCGGCGTGGCATCCATCAGGTGGGTGCGACCGGCCTTGACCACCCTGGCGAACTTGGTTTCCGCCTCCGCCAGCGCACTCGCGAGCCTCGTCAGCGCCGGCCGCAGGTCGTTGACCACGGCGTCGGTCGCCGCAAGGTGGATCGAGGTGGGGAACACGTCGTTGGACGACTGCGAGGCGTTGACGTGATCGTTCGGATGCACCGGTGCCGCCAGGCGCTGCGAGGCGAGCGTCGCGATCACCTCGTTGGCGTTCATATTCGAAGAGGTGCCCGAGCCGGTCTGGAAGACGTCGACGGGGAACTGGTCGTGGTGGGCACCGGCTGCGATTTCGGCCGCGGCCGCCGCGATGGCCTCGGCGCGCGCCTCATCGAGCACCCCGAGTCTGGCGTTCACGCGCGCCGCGGCACCCTTGATCAGGGCGAGCGCGCGGATCTGCACCGGCTCCAGGCCCCGGCCGGAGATCGGGAAGTTCTCCACCGCCCGTTGCGTCTGCGCCTGCCACTTGGCGCTCGCGGGCACGCGCACCTCGCCCATCGAGTCGTGCTCGATCCGGAACTCCTCGTTTGTCATGTGGGCATCCTCCTCGGCGCGCCAACCCGATTCCGGCCCGGTGGCGAAATACGCTCGGTGGCGATCCGACCACATCCACGGCAACAGTTGGCGAGGTGTTCGATGCCGTCCACCACCGTCGCACGCCGGGCCACCCTCGGCGCGGCCGCCCTGGGCTGTCTGGGCCTGATGGTCGCCGCCGCGGGACCGGCCGGCGCGGCCGGGAGCGCGGTCAGCCGCAACGTGGTGATTTCCGACTTCCGGTTCACTCCGCGCATCGTCGCGGTACTGCCAGGGGATACCGTCGTGTGGACCAACACCGACGAGAGCCCGCACGGCATCGAGTCGGTCAGCGGGCCGGAGAGCTTCGGCACCGGGCACGAGGTGCTTCGCACGGGTCAGGCCTACCGGTTCACGTTCACCAGGATCGGCACCTACCACTATGTGTCCCCGGTCGACCGGAACATGTCCGGCACCGTGACCGTGGGTGGGAACCGCCAAACCTTCGAGCCGAGCGACGGCACGCCCAACGGTGGCATCCTGGCGCCACTGCTGCCGCCGCGGTGGTGACCGGCGGCTCGTTCAGCGGCGGGCCAGGCCGCGGCTGATCACCAACCGCTGGATCTGGCTGGTGCCCTCGAAGATCTGCATGATCTTGGCCTCGCGCATATAGCGCTCGACCGGGAAATCACGGGTGTAGCCGTAGCCGCCGAAAACCTGGACGGCGTCGGTGGTCACCCGCATTGCCGCCTCGCTGCAAACCAGCTTGGCGACCGAGGCATTGCGGCTGTACGGCCGGCCCCCGTCCCGCCGCCGCGCGGCGTCCAGGTAGGTGGCCCGGGCGGAGTCGACCGCCGCGGCCATGTCCGCGAGCAGGAAACCCAGCCCCTGATGGTCGACGATCTTGCGGCCGAACGCCGTGCGCTGGTTGGCGTATTCGACGGCGGCGTCCAACGCGGCCTGGGCCAGGCCGGTCGCGACCGCGGAGATGCCCAATCGACCGGAGTCCAATGCGCTGAACGCGATCTCCAGGCCCTGCCCCTCGGCGCCGACAAGCCGTTCCGCCTCCAGTTCCACACCGTCGTAGAACGCGGTCGTGGTCGGTATGCCGTGCAGGCCCATCTTCTGTTCGGGTCGGCCGAAGGAAAGCCCCTCGGCTTGGCCGGGCCCGAAAAAGCAGGACACCCCCCGGGAGCCCTCGCCGGTGCGCGCGAAAAGCGCGTAGAAGTCGGCGATGCCGCCGTGGGTGATCCACGACTTCGTGCCGTTGATGCGGAAACCGCCCTCGACCTTCTCCGCCCGGCAGGCCAACGCCGCGGCGTCGGAGCCGGCCTGGGGCTCGGACAGGCTGTAGCCGCCGACGATCGCACCGGCCAGCATGTCCGGAAGCCAGCGCTCCCGCTGTGCCTGCGTGCCGAAGTACACCATCGGGTGACAGGAGAGCACGTGCACGCTGGTGGCGACCGCGACCGCGGCCCAACGCGACGCCAGCTCCTCGAGAACCTGCAGGTACACCTCGAACGGCTGCCCACCGCCGCCCAACTCCTCCGGGTAGGGCAGCCCGAGCAGGCCGGCTCGCGCCATCAGCTGGAACAGGCCCTCCGGGTACGTCTCGTCGCGCTCGTGCTGCTCGACCCGGCTGGCGAGTTCCTTGTCGGCGAGATCCCGGGTGAGCGCGATCAGGTCGCGCGCCTCCTCGGTCGGCAATAGACGGTCGACGGCCATCGGAACCCTCCTGGATCGGGCGCCCGGCACCGGCGCCCGTCCACGTTAGCCGGCTTGCCTACGCTGCCACGTATGGGGCTGCAGACGAGCTTCGAGACGCCGATCCCGGTGCGCACGGTGGCGCACCTGATCGGGCAATGGGTCGGGCGCCTGGGCAAGGTTTGGGTGGAGGGCCAGGTAACCCAGCTCACCCGGCGGTCCGGTTCGACCACGATCTTCCTCACGCTGCGCGATCCGATCGCCGAGGTCTCCCTGCCGGTCACATGCAGCGCCGCCGTGCTCGACGCGGCCTCCCCGGAGATAGCCGAGGGCTCCCGGGTTGTGGTGTTCGGCCGACCCACCTACTGGGTGCCGCGCGGCACGATCTCGTTCGCGGCCGACGAGATGCGCGTAGTCGGCGTCGGTGACCTGCTGGTGCGGCTCGAGCAGTTGCGCCGGCTGTTGGCCGCCGAGGGGCTGTTTGACGCCGATCGCAAGCGTCGGTTGCCGTTCCTGCCCGCGCGGATCGGGTTGATCTGCGGTCGGGGCAGCGCCGCCGAGCACGACGTCGTCGACAACGCCCGCCGGCGCTGGCCGCGGGTGGAGTTCGAGATCCGCGCGGTCCCGGTCCAGGGCCCATTCGCGGTCGCCGAGATCGTCGCGGCATTGGGGAAACTCGACGCGGACCGGGCCGTCGAAGTGATCGTGATCGCCCGCGGTGGGGGCTCCGTCGAGGACCTGCTGCCGTTTTCGGACGAGACGTTGCTGCGGGCGGTGGCCGCCTGCCGCACACCGGTGGTCAGCGCCATCGGCCACGAGCAGGACAGTCCGTTGCTGGACGCCGTGGCCGATGTCCGGGCCTCCACCCCCACCGATGCGGCCAAGCGGATCGTCCCGGACCTCGGCGAGCAGCTGCAATTGGTGGACGGCCTGCGGGACCGGGCCCGTCGTTGCGTGTCCCACCGCCTGGACCGGGAGCAGGCCGCCCTGACTTCGGTGACGGCCCGGACGGTCCTGGCCGACCCGGTCGCCGGGCTGCGGGCGCAGCGCCGCCAGGCCGCGGAGCTCATCGAACGTGCCCGGCGCTGCATCCGCTACCGCCTCGACGGTGCCGCCGACGAACTGACCCACCGTCAGGCCAGGGTGCGTGCGTTGTCCCCGGCGGCGACGCTGCGCCGCGGCTACGCCGTCGTCACCCGCGCGGACGGCACCGTGCTTCGGGACCCGGCCGTGGTCGAACCCGACGAACAGCTCACGCTTCGCCTTGCGGGGGGCGTGCTTGGGGCGGTGGCCCGTCCGAAGTCCTAGGCTGACGGCGTGGACGGCGTGGACAGCGTGGACAGCGAGCGGCAGCCGGTTCCGGGTCCCGAACTGAGCGACCTGGACTACGAGCAGGCCCGTGACGCGCTGGTCGAGGTGGTGGCCCGGCTGGAGGCAGGCAACCTCACCCTGGAGGAGTCCCTGGCACTGTGGGAACGCGGTGAGGCATTGGCCGCGGTCTGTCGGGCCAGGCTCGAGGGCGCCCGCGCCCGGTTCGAGGCGGTGCGGCAGCCGGAGTCCGAGGCGGACTGATGGTCGCAGTCGGTGAGAGCAAGATGTTCGAAGGAGAGACGATGACGGCGCAGCCCGGCTCCGGCAACATCCCGGCGGCCCTCGAGGTGCAGCCCGAGGCACCCGACCGCAACCTGGCGCTCGAATTGGTCCGGGTGACCGAGGCGGCCGCGATGGCGGCCGGCCGCTGGGTCGGGCGCGGCGACAAGAACGGCGCCGACGGTGTCGCGGTCAACGCGATGCGGCACCTGATCTCGACGGTCGCGATGAACGGTGTCGTGGTCATCGGCGAGGGTGAGAAGGACCATGCGCCGATGCTCTACAACGGAGAGCGCGTCGGTGACGGCTCCGGCCCGGAGTGCGACGTCGCGGTAGACCCGATCGACGGCACCCGATTGACCGCGATGGGAATGAACAACGCGCTGTCGGTGCTCGCGGTCGCCGAGCGGGGGTCCATGTACGACCCGTCCGCGGTGTTCTACATGGACAAGCTGGTGACCGGGCCGGAGGCGGCCGACGCGGTGGACATCCGGCTGCCGGTTGCGGAAAACATCCGTCGAGTCGCCAAGGCCAAGCACTGCGAGGTCCACGACGTCACCGTGGTGATGCTCGATCGCGACCGTCACCGCGAGCTGGCCCTTCATATTCGGGAGGCCGGGGCCCGAATCAAGTTCCTCACCGACGGCGACGTCGCCGGCGCGATCATGGCCGCCTCCGAGGGCACCGGCTGCGATCTGCTGATGGGCGTGGGCGGCACCCCGGAGGGCATCATCGCCGCCTGCGCGATCAAGTGCATCGGCGGGATGATCCAGGGCAGACTCTGGCCCCGCGACGACGACGAGAAACAGAAGGCGATCGACGCCGGTCTCGACCTCGATGACGTGCTATCCACCGACGAAATGGTGCGCGGCGACAACGCCTTCTTCGTCGCCACCGGGATAACCGACGGCGAGCTGCTTCACGGGGTCCGTTACGGCGCCGGCAGCGCGACCACGCACTCGCTGGTGATGCGTTCGAAGAGCGGCACCACCCGCTTGATCGAGAGTCGGCATCGGCTGTCCAAGCTGCGCAACTACTCTCTGGTCGACTTCTGAACAAACTCCAGCGAGGCCGGGGAGGCGCCGATGCCCGAGTTCACCTACACCGATCTGCTGCCGATCGGTCCGGACACCACGTCCTATCGGTCCCTGGGCGGGGATGGGGTGGAGCTCGTTTCGCTGGGTGGACGGGAGTTCCTGCACGTTGACCCCGAGGCGCTGCGGCGCCTGACCGCGGAGGCCATGCATGACATCGCCCATTACCTGCGATCTGCCCATCTGGCCCAGCTGCGGGCGATCATCGACGACCCGGAGGCCTCGGGCAATGATCGGTTCGTCGCCCGGGATCTGCTGAAGAACGCCAACATCGCCGCGGGTGGTGTGCTGCCCATGTGTCAGGACACCGGAACTGCGGTGATCATGGCCAAGCGCGGGGAACGCGTGCTCACCGGCGGGGGCGATGCCGAAGCGATCTCCCGGGGCGTCTACGAGGCCTACACGAAGCTGAACCTGCGCTACTCCCAGCTCGCCCCGGTCTCGCTGTGGGACGAGCGGAACACCGGCAACAATCTGCCCGCGCAGGTCGAGGTCTATCTCGACGACGACCCCGCGCACGCGACGGGGTACAAGTTTCTGTTCATGGCCAAGGGCGGCGGCTCGGCCAACAAGTCGCTGATATTCCAGGAATCCAAGGCGGTGCTCAACGAGCGGGCGATGCTCGCCTTCCTCGACGAGAAGATCCGCGGTCTGGGCACTGCGGCCTGTCCGCCGTACCACCTGGCGGTCGTGATCGGCGGCACCAGCGCCGAGTTCGCGCTCAAGACAGCGAAGTACGCCTCGGCCAAATACCTCGACACGCTCCCGCCGACGGGCTCGATGCTCGGCCACGCGTTCCGTGACGTCGAGTTCGAGGCCAAGGTGCTCGAGCTGACCCGGCTCAACGGGATCGGGGCGCAGTTCGGCGGCAAGTATTTCTGTCATGACGTCCGCGTGATCCGACTGCCCCGGCACGGCGCGTCATGCCCGATCGCCATGGCCGTGTCTTGTTCGGCCGACCGTCAGATGCTCGGCAGGATAAATTCCTCCGGGCTGTGGCTGGAGGAGCTCGAGCGTGACCCGGCCCAGTATCTGCCGGATGTGACGGATGATCACCTCGATGACGACGTCGTGCGGATCGACCTGGACCGGCCGATGCCCGAGGTCCTCGCCGCGCTATCGAAACATCCGGTGCGGACGAGGTTGTCGTTGACCGGGCCATTGGTCGTGGCCCGCGACATCGTGCACGCGAAGATCAAGGAGCGGCTGGACGCCGGCGAGCCGATGCCGGCCTACCTGCGCGATCACGCGGTCTATTACGCCGGCCCGGCCAAGACCCCCGCCGGTTATGCCACCGGTTCGTTCGGCCCCACCACGGCCGGGCGGATGGACTCCTATGTCGATCAGTTCCAGGCCGCCGGCGGATCGATGATCATGCTCGCGAAGGGGAACCGCTCTCCGGTCGTGACCGAGGCCTGCGCACGCCACGGCGGGTTTTACCTCGGGTCGATCGGCGGCCCGGCGGCCCGGCTGGCGCAGGACTGCATTAAGCACGTCGAGGTGATCGAGTACGCCGAGCTGGGCATGGAGGCGGTCGCCAAGATCGAGGTGGTCGACTTCCCAGCGTTCATCGTCGTCGACGACAAGGGCAACGACTTCTTCGCGCCCGACAACCACGCTGTTTCGATCCCACTGGGTCGGGCACCCGCCTGATCGGCAGCGACCGCCGAGCGAGGGTGGCGTAAGCCACAAAAGAGAACCCGGCGGTTAGGCAGTAGTTAACCGAAGGTGGCGATTCGTCGAATCTCTGCTTTGCGATCCTGAGGAAGACCGGCCGATCGCCAGGTCGGTTCAACATGCGGACGGGCGGTGTCGGCCGTGGCTCCGATTGACCCGGGAAGACAGGGCAGGAACGAGTTGACACTTCCCACGCGCCGGCTCGCGCCGCCCCGCGAGGCTTGGCTCAGCGCCGATGGGCCCGACATCTTCGAACGGCGGGAATCGCGTGCACGCAGCTATTCGCGCCGCATCCCCATCGAAATCGCCACGGCATCGGGCAGCCTGGTTCAGGATTGTGCCGGGCGCGAGTACATCGACTTCCTGTCCGCCGCCGGATCACTGAACTACGGGCACAACGATCCGGATCTGCGGGAAGCCCTCATCGATTACATCCGGCGCGATGGCGTGGCCGCGAGCCTGGACCTGTTCACCGCCGCCAAGCGGGAATTCCTCGAGGTGTTCTCCGCGACGGTGCTCGCCCCCAGAGATTGGGATCACGTCGTTCAATTCACCGGGCCCACCGGCACGAACGCCGTGGAGGCGGCACTGAAACTGGCGCGGACCGTGACCGGCCGGAGCAACGTGATCGCCTTCACCAACGGATTTCACGGGGTGACGCTGGGCGCCTTGGCGGCCACCGGCAATTCGTTGCACCGCTCCGCGGCCGCGGGTTGCCTGCAGAACGTGACCAGAGCCCCCTACGACGGTTACCTGGGCGCCTACGACACCGTGGAGTATCTGCAGCGACTGCTCACCGACTCATCATCGGGTGTGGACCCGCCGGCGGCCTTCCTGTTGGAGGTCGTCCAGGGTGAGGGCGGATTGAACGTCGCCGGCGGTGCGTGGCTGCGTCGGCTCGCGGAGTTGGCGACCGAACACGGCGCGCTGTTGGTGGTCGACGAGGTTCAGACCGGCTGCGGACGGTTGGGCAGCTTTCTCGGGGTCGATGCCGCCGGCGTGGTGCCGGACATCGTGGCCCTGTCCAAATCCCTGTCCGGGTACGGCCTGCCCCTGTCGGTGCTGTTGATCAAACCGGAATTCGATGTCTGGGAGCCCGGGCAGCACAACGGCACATTCCGCGGGAACAACCACGCTTTCGTGACCGCCCGCGCGGCGCTTCAGAAGTTCTGGTCCGACGATTCATTCGCCATCGACATGGGAACGCGCGAATTGCAGTTTGAACGCCACGTTCGGCGGATCGCACAGTCCGTGGCCGGCGCGCGGCCCAAAGGTGCCGGGTGGATGAGGGGGATCGATTTCGGAACCGGCGTCCTGGCCAGGGAGGTCCAGCAACGGTGTCTGGATTCCGGCCTGATATTGGAGACGGCCGGACCCAACGATTCGGTGGTCAAGCTGCTCCCGCCGCTGACCACACCGCTGGAGATTCTGGAGAAGGGGCTGGGGGTGCTGGCCGAGAGCGTGGCCGACGCCGCGGCCACGCGCGACGCCGCGCTGTAGCACCATCGCCCCATGACCGTCCTCCCGCACCCGCCCGGTCCGGGCGGCGCCATCGCTCCCGGCGAGGTGCTGATCGCCGCGGGCGACAACCAGGTGCGGTGGAGCGCCGGTGAGCGCTTTCACCACCTGTTCGAGGCCCATTGCGATGGTCTGTCCCCGGCCCACCGCAACGACCCCGTGGTTGACACCGGGGAGCGGCGGGTATCGGCTCCCGAACTGGACCGGCAGGCGAACCGGCTGGCGAACTTCCTGGCCGAGGGCCCCCTCCGCCCGGGCGACGTGGTTGGCCTGCTCCTCGAGGACCCGATTCACACCTACGCCGCCGTCCTGGCCGTATCCAAGCTGGGCGGGGTCTTCGTTCCGCTGGATCCCGACTGGCCCGACGAGCGGCTCGCCTACGTGCTCGCGGATGCGGGCGCGGTGGCCGTGATCTCCCACGGGGAGCTGGGCGACCGGGCCCGGCGGGCCGGCCCCCGGACGATCTGCCTCGACCGGCTGGCCGCACCGATCGCCGCGGCGCCCGCCGGGCGGATCGACCGCGGTGGGGTCGGCGACGAAATTTGCTATCTCATCTACACCTCGGGGACCACCGGAAGGCCGAAGGGCGTCGCGGTGGCGCACTCGAGCATCTGCAACTTCGTCCGGGTCGCGGTCGGGTGCTACGGCTATCGCCGCACCGACCGGGTCTACCAGGGACTGAACGTCGCGTTCGACTTCAGCACCGAGGAGATCTGGGTACCGCTGCTGGCCGGAGCCACGCTGGTGCCGCGCCCATCCGGGGAGCGGCTGGCCGGCGCGGAGCTGGCCGAGTTCCTGCGTTCCCGGCGGGTCACCGCGGTTTGTGCGGTACCGACGCTGTGGACCACGGTGACCGGGGACCTGCCCGACCTGCGGCTGCTGATCATGTCCGGCGAGGCCTGCCCGCCAGACCTGGTCCGTCGCTGGAGCGCCCCCAAACGCCGCATGCTCAACCTCTACGGGCCCACCGAGGCCACGGTCAGCGCCTCCTGGTGCGAGTTGCGCCCCGATGAGCCGGTGACGATCGGTGTCCCGCTGCCCACCTACTCGCTGGTGATCCTGGATCCGGCCGGCAACCGGCCGCTGCCGGCCGGCGAGGTGGGCGAGATCGGCATCGGCGGGATCGGGGTCGCGCTGGGTTATCACAACGCGCCGGCGCAGACCGACCGCGTCTTCGTCCCGGACGAGATCGGTCTGCCGAACAACCCCGGCGGTCGCCTCTACCGAACCGGTGACCTCGGCCGGGTCGGCCCCGACGGGAGTGTGGAGTACCTCGGGCGGGTGGACTCGCAGGTGAAGATCCGCGGCTACCGGATCGACCCGGGCGAGATCGAGGCGGCGCTGCGCGAGTTCGACGGGGTGCGCGAGGCGGCGGTGCGGGTCCACGGAACCGGCCCCGAGACCGCCCTGGCCGCCTACTACACCAGCTCGCAACCGTTGGAGCAGGCCGACGTGCATGCCCACCTCGCGGCGACGCTGCCCCGCTACATGCTGCCCACCCACGTGGCCCGGATCGACCGGATACCGATGCTGCCCAGCGGGAAGGTCGACCGAACACGGCTGCCGGAGCCGATCGGCCCCCGGTTCGTCGCCCGCGCGACGGCACCGGTCGGGCCCGACACCCCGACCGAGTCGCTGTTGACCCGCCTGGCGCGCGAGGCGCTCGGCGTCGCGGAGATTTCGGTCGTTGACGACGTGTTCGACGTCCTCGGCGCCAACTCGCTCACCGTCGCCCGCTGGTGCGCGGCGGTGCGGGCCGAGACCGGCGGATCGGCACCGGCCACCCGGGACGTCTACCGGCTGCGAACCGTGCGGGCGATCGCCGAATTGCTCGATCGCCCCGAAACCACGGTGTCGGCGGAAGCGATCGCGCCGACGGCTCCCGCGGTCTCCGACACCCGCTACCGGCTGTGCGGGCTGGCCCAGGCCCTGATCCTGGGCGCCGCGGCCCTGGCCCTGGCCACGGTGTTCGGGACGGCCGCCGCGTGGTGCCTGCGGGCCGACGGCCCGGACAATTTCCTCGGGCGGGCGATGTTGGCCGCGCTCGCCGTCTACGCGTTGGCCTGCGCGGTGCCGATCGGGCTGAAGTGGGCACTGGTCGGCGTCTGGCGCGACGGGACCGTCGTGCCGCTGTGGGGCCCCCGCTACCTGCGCTACTGGACGGCCAAGATGGCGCTGGGCGCGCATCCATGGGCCTTCGCGCCCGGGACACCGTTGCCCGCACTGCTGCTGCGGTGCCTGGGTGCGCGGGTCGGCACCGGGGTGGTGCTGCTGTCCGGCGAGCTGCCCGTGTGCCCGGACGTGCTCACGATCGGGGATCACGCGGTCGTCCACCAGATGGCCTCGATCCGCTGCGCCCGCGCGGAACGCGACGGCATCCACGTCGGCGCGGTGAGCATCGGCGCCGACGCCGGCGTGGGCGCCGCCTCCGTGCTGGACATCGGCACCGAGATCGGGCCGGGCGCGACGCTTGCGCACGCCTCCTCGTTGCACGAAGGGCAGGTGATCCCGCCGGGAGAGTCCTGGCACGGATCGCCCGCCGAGCCCGCCCCGATCCCGACCCAACGTGCCGCGGCGGCACCGGATGCCACTGAGATCCGCGTCGGCGCGGGGCATCCGGCCGAGCGGGCGCGGGCCCGCAGGCGCGAGCGCGGGGCCACCGCGGCCGCACTGCTCGCCCAGGTGGCGGTGGTGTGGGCGGGGTTGGTCGCAAGCTTTGGCTCGATGTATGCGGTCGGCCGGCTAACCGGCGAACTCGGCGGCCCGGCCCGGGTCGGGCTCGCGCTGGCGGTCCCGACGGTGCTGCTGACGGCCGGGGTCGTCGGCGGCCTGGCGCTGGTGGTGGGCGGGACGCGGCTGCTCAGCCGGGCGGTGGCGACCGACTGGTGGGCGCCGGTCAATGGTTGGCGCTGGTTGCTGGTCCGCACCATCCAGCGGTTGTCCACGATCCCGTTCTTCATGCTGCTGTTCGGAGACAGCTCCTTTGTCGTGGGCTACCTCTCGGCACTGGGTTACCGCCTGTCCCCGGTCGTCCAGACGGGCTCCAACTTCGGTGTGGTTGTGGGCCACGACGTCCCCCGGCTGTGCGGCGTGGGCAGCGGCAGCATGGTTTCCGACGGGCTGCTGTTCACCAACATCGAGGTCCGTGGCGGTCAGTTCCGGGTCCGTCGGGCGCAAGTCGGGCGGGAGAACTTCCTCGGCAACGAGGTGGTGATACCGCCGGACTCCATGGCGGGTGACGACTGCCTGCTGGCGACCAAGGTGATGGTCCCGACCGACGGGGGAGTGCGCACCGGCGTCGGCCTGTTGGGCTCACCGGCGTTCGAGATCCCCCGGCATACCGCGCGCGACGACGCCCTGCGGGAGAGTCTGACCGCCTCCGACGTAGCCGCCGCCCTGGTCGCGAAGAACCGGTACAACCTGGTCACGATCGCGGTGTTCCTGTGCATGTGGTGGGCCGAGCTGGCCCTCGCGTACGGGGACGCAATCGGGCTGAACGCCGGGACCAGACCGTCGACCGGCGTGGTCGAGATCGTGATCTTCACCGCCGCACCGGCCATGCTCGGGCTGCGGGTGGCGGTGGAGCGGTTCTTCGCCCGCAGGCCGATCCCCGAGATGTGCTCCATCTACGACCGACGGTTCTGGCAGCACGAGCGGTACTGGAAGGTGATGGCATACCGGCTGCTCACCCCCCTGGACGGAACCCCGATGCGGTCCGTCCTCATGCGGGCCCTGGGCGTCCGGGTGGGTCGTCGGCTCCTCGACGAGGGCAGCGGAATCACGGAGCGCAAACTCGTGACGATCGGCGACGACTGCGTTCTGAACGCCAAGGCCGACCTGCAAAGCCACTCCCTCGAGGACGGGGTGTTCAAGACTGGGCCGATCACGATCGGGTCGGGCGTCACGGTTGGGCTGCACGCCCTGGTGCACTACTCGACCGAGTTGGGCGAGGGTTCGCGAGTTGCCCCGGACTCGTTCCTGATGAAGGGCGAGCAGCCGGCCGCGAACTCCTACTGGACGGGCAATCCCGCCCGGCCCGTCCGGGCCCGAGCGCCGCGCCGCCTACCGGATTGACCGCATTACGCCGGCCCCGTCGGATTTTTCGCCGCGGAATCGCGTAGCGGTTAGCGCTTAGCTAACCGTGTCCGCCGGCTTAGAAGAGGTTTAGCGGCGGATCATATTCGGCGGGGCCGACTCGTGGGGGAGCGGCGGGGTCCAGCTACGGGATGGGGTGCGTGTGGGCGCGGCGGTCGACGGCGGCTCAACGCTTGGGGTGGCCGAAGCCTCCCCGTCCCCGGGGGTTGTGGGCCTCGAGGAAGCACTTGCCGCTGTGCTCGCCGAGGTGCTCGGAGTGCCGGGCGTCGCGCACGATCAGCACTTCTTCGACGGTCTCGGCGCGGACTCGATGCTGATGGCGAAGTTCTGCGCGCGGGTGCGCAAGCGTTCCGACCTGCCGAGGGTCTCGATCAAGGACATCTACCGGTACCCGACGATCGGGGAACTGGCCGCGGCGCTGGCGGGCGCCGGCGCACCGACCGCCGCTCTCGGCCCGCAGAAGGCCCCGGAGATCCAGACCCCGGACTCCGCCCAGTCCGCTGCCGCCGGGGGGCCGGCGCGTGGGGCGAGCCGGGCCCAGTTCGTCGGCTGCGCCCTGGTGCAGCTGCTCGTGCTGATCACGCCCCTGTACGCGGCCGGCCTACTGGGCGGGCTGGGCTATCGGATGATCCGGCCCGGCGCCGGAGTGGTTGACCTTTGGCTGCGCGCCGCGGGCTTCTCCGCGGTTGTGCTCGCCGGGGCGTTCGGACTCCCGATCGCGCTGAAATGGCTGCTGATCGGGCGTTTTCGGGACGAGGAGATTCCCGTCTGGACGCCGCGATACGTGCGGTTCTGGATCGTCAAGCTCGCGATCACCCGCACCCCGGTGCTGCCGCTGCTGGTCGGCTCGCCGCTGTACCCGATCTACCTGCGGGCGTTGGGCGCCCGGGTGGGGCGGGGCACCACGATCCTGACCCGCAGGGTCCCGGTGTGCACCGACCTGTTGACCATCGGCGCCCGCACGGTGATCCGCCGCGATGCCGTGCTGCTCGGCTACCACGCCCACGATCGGGTCATCCGCACCGGACGGGTGACGCTGGGCGCCGGGGTGGTCGTCGGGGCGCACGCGGTGCTCGACATCGACACCGCCATCGGCGACCGCGGCCAGTTGGGACACGCGAGCGCGTTGCACCCGGGCCAGACGGTGCCCCCCGGCGAACGTTGGCACGGCTCGCCGGCCGGCCCCGGTGCGAGCGACTTCACCGAGGTGCCCCCCGCCCGATGTGAGCCGACCCGCCGAGTCCGGTTCGGGACGTGGCAACTGTTCAGCGCGGTGTTCATCACCGGGCCGTTGGCTCTGGCCGCCGCGGTCGGGCTGAGTGTGGTGGCACGGGACCTGGTGGGAGTGGACGGCTGGGGCCGGGGTTCGCTGACCGATCCGACCTTCTACGGCCGCGCGGCGGGCGCGGCGTTCGTGCTCCTGGCCGGCGTCGCGCTGATCGGGCCGCCGTTGCTGTTCGCGTTCTCCCGCGTGCTGAGCCGGCTGGTGCGGCCGGGCGAGATCTATCCGCTGTTCGGCGTGCGGTACTTGGCGCACCGTGCGATCACGCGCGCCACCAACTACAAGTTCTTCACCCAGCTTTGCGGCGACAGCTCGCTGATCGTGCACTACCTGCTGCGGCTCGGGTATCGGCTGCGGCCATATCGGCAGACCGGCACCAACTTCGGTCTTTTGTTCCGTCACGAGACGCCGTTCGCGGTATCGGTGGGCACCGGGACCGTGATTGCCGACGGCCTGGTGGTCGTCAACGCCGAATACTCCGCCTCCAGTTTCCGAGTGCGTCCCGCGCGGATTGGCGCGGAGAACTTCCTGGGCAACTACGTGATCTACCCGTCCGCGAGCCGGGTGGGCGACGACTGCCTGCTCGCGACCAAGGTCATGGTCCCGACCGACGGTCAGATGCGCGCGGGCGTGGGACTGCTTGGTTCGCCGAGCTTCGAGATCCCACGGACGGTTGCGCGCGATCACGACCTGGCGATCACCGATCCGGACGGGCTCCGTCGGGGGCTGGGGGCGAAGAACCGGCACAACGCCGTCAGCATCGGACTTTTCCTGGCCGTGCGCTGGGTCTATCTCCTCGCGGTCCTGGTGCTCGCGCAGGCGGCGGGTGAGCTCTACCGGTCGGGCGGCGCGGTGCTGGGCGCATTGATGACCGTCGCCATCGCGGTGGCCGGCCTGGCCTGGTTCGTGTTTGTGGAACGCGCGGTCGCGCCGCTGTGCACGCTGCGACCGAGCGGGGTGTCGATCTATGACCGGGCGTTCTGGCGGCACGAGCGGTTCTGGAAGCTGCCGTCGCACTCCTGGCCGCAGCTTTTCAACGGCACCCCGTACAAGGTCTGGATCTGGCGCGCCTTGGGGGCGCGCTTCGGGCGCGGGGTCTTCGACGACGGGGTCTCAATCGTCGAGAAGACCTTCGTCGCGATCGGTGATGGGGTGACGTTGAACGTGGGCAGCATCATCCAGGCGCACTCGCAGGAGGACGGCGCGTTCAAGTCCGATCGAATCACGATCTCCTCGGGCGTCAATCTTGGCGTGAGCTCGTTCGTCCACTACGGCGTGAGCCTGGGTCAGAATGCCTACCTGGGTGCGGATTCGTTCCTGATGAAGGGCGAGGACGTGCCCGCTGACGCGGTCTGGGGCGGCAATCCGGCCCGCGAGATGGCGCTCGTGGGCCGCGGGGGGACGTCATGACCGTCCCCGAGGCCGGCGCCTACTGGCGCTCGGTGCTGGCGGCCGGTGGGGCCACCGCGATCCCGCGTTGGGCGACCGGCACCGATCGTAGTTTGCGCACCAGGATCCAGCCCATCCCGATTGGGTTGGCCGAACAGGTGGAGAAGCTGGCCGCCGAGCTCTCGGTGACGGTGTCGCAACTGGTGCTCGCGGCGCATGCCCGGGTCCTGGCCGCCCTTTCCGGCGAGCCCGACGTCGTCGCCGGTTACGTGCCGGCCCCGGGGGCGGCCCCGTTGCCGTTGCTACTGGGCACCGGGTTGTTCGAGTCCCGGGCGGCGCTGATTCGTGGGGTCGCTGACGCCGAATCAGAACTGATGCGGCATCAGGAGTACCCGGTGGCCGAGACGGTCACCGGGCTCACGACCGCCGGCCCGGCGTTTGAGTCGGTCTTCGACCCCACCGGTGGCCCGATCCGGTTCGAGTCGCAGACCGTGCTGTGGCTGGAATTCGACGCCGCGGGGCGCGAACTGCGGCTGCACCACCGGGGCGAGGCGATCGACACCGACGCGGCCGCACGGATCGCCGGCTACCACCTGCGGGCGTTGGAGCTGGCGGTGGCCGACCCCGACGGTCACCCGCGGCACGGCAGCTTGTTGGGTGCGACCGAGCGCCGCCACCAGCTCGAGGAGATGTCGGGGCCGTGCCGCCAACTGCCCGACGCCCGGTTCCACGAACTGTTCGAGGCCCGCGTCGCCGCGAACCCGCACGCGGTCGCGGCACTGCTCGGCGACCGGCGTTGGACCTACGCCGAGCTCAACGCCAACGCGAACCGGATCGCCCACGCCCTCCTGGCCCGCGGCGTGACCCGCGAGGACGTCGTGGCCGTGGTCACCGAGCGGAATCTGGACTGGCTGGCCGCGGTGTTGGCCGTGTTCAAGGCCGGCGGTGCGTACCTGCCGATCGAGCCGCACTTCCCGTTCGATCGCATCGCGACCACGTTGCGCCGCGCCGGGTGCGGGTTGGTCGTCGGCGAGGCCGGTTCCACCACGACTTTGCTGCCCGCATTGGACGCAGTCGCCGGAGCGCGGCTGCTGTTCGTCGAGGACGCCTACGCGGAGGGTCACCCGACCGGCAACCCCGGTGTCGCCGTCGACGTCGATCAGCTCGCGTACATCTACTTCACCTCGGGGTCGACCGGGGAACCGAAGGGCGCGATGTGCGAGCAGGCGGGGATGCTCAACCACCTACAGGCCAAGATCGCCGACCTGGGCATCGGCCCGGACTCAATGGTCGCGCAGACGGCCCCGCAGTGCTTCGACATCTCGTTGTGGCAGCTGGTCGCGGCGTTGCTGGTCGGCGGCCGGACGCGGTTGATCCCGCAGGAGGTCGTGCTCGACGTCGCCCGGTTCACCGAGACGGTGCGGGACAGCGGTGTGACGGTGCTTCAGATCGTGCCGTCGTATCTCGATGCGGTGCTGACGCAGTTGGAGGCCAACCCGTTGGAGCTGCCGCGGCTCCAAGTTGTCTCGGTGACCGGCGAGGCGGTGAAGAAGGAACTGACGCAGCGTTGGTTCGCGGCCATGCCGCGCATCGCGCTGGTCAATGCCTACGGGCTGACCGAGACCTCGGATGACACCAACCACGAGGTGATGCACGACGTTCCGGACGCCGACCGGGTTCCCCTCGGTCCGCCGATCCAGAACGTGACCGTCTACGTGGTCGACGAGAACCTCGAACCGGTGCCGTTGGGGGCCCCCGGCGAGATCGTGTTCTCCGGGGTGTGCGTGGGACGCGGATACATCAACGACCCCGAGCGGACGGTCGCCGCGTTCGTGGCCGATCCGCATCGCGACGGTCGACGGCTCTACCGCAGCGGTGACCACGGCAGGTGGCGCCCCGACGGCAAGCTGGAGTTCCTCGGCCGACGCGACACGCAGGTGAAGATCGCGGGCTTCCGCATCGAGATCGGTGAGATCGAAAACACCCTGTTGCGCGTGCCCGGGGTCACCGACGGCGCAGTGGTGGTCGTCGGGAACGCCGAGTCGAGCCGACGCCTGGTCGCCTTCTATTCCGGACCGACCCCCCTCGACCCGGCCGACCTGCGCCGGCAGCTGGCTTCCGCGCTGCCGAACTACATGGTTCCGGCGGCGTTCTGCCGGAGCGAACGGTTGCCGTTGACGGCGAACAGCAAGATCGATCGGAAGCTGCTCACCGCGATGGCCGCCGAGTTCGGCACGGTCCCGGCGGCCCGGCAGGCGCCGCTGACGGCGGCCGAGCAACGCCTCGCGCAGGCCTGGGCGGCCGTGCTCGGCGTCGAGCCGGAACGGGTGGGTCGGCACGACTCGTTCTTCGAGTGCGGCGGCACCTCGTTGTCCGGCGTGAAGTTGGTCGTCGCCCTCGATCGGGCCTTCTCGCTCAAGGAACTGTCCCGCAACCCGGTGCTCGCCGATCTCGCCCGGCTCATCGACGGGCGGAGCGCCGGTGCCCGGGAGCCGCAACTGGTTGACGACAAGGGGAATTCCTAAATGCCCGCCGCCCCGACCCTGCTGCCGAGCCCGGGAACCGCGCCCGGCCGGCCGACGATCCTGCGCGTCCACGACGTCGCCGACCCCGCCGCCTGGGCCGGTGAACACCGCGCCGAGCTGCGCGAGATCCTCGCCACGCACGGAGCGCTGCTGGTGCGCGGCCTCGGACTGGTCGATCTCGCCGTCACCGGAGCGGTGTTCCGCACGCTGGCCTCGGAGTTGATGGTCGAGCGTGAGGCCTTCGCCGCCCGTGAGGCCTACCCGGGCGGTGTCTACTCGGCCACCACGTGGCCGGCCAACCAGCAGATGTGCATGCACCACGAGCTCAGCTACGCCTGCGAGGTGCCCGCGTTGATGATGTTCGCCTGCGTGACCGCGCCGGCCTTGGGCGGCGCCACGTGCGTGGCGGATGCCGCCGAGGTGCTGCGCGCACTGCCCGCGGAGCTGGTCGAGCGGGCCGAGCGCGTGGGCTGGCTGCTCACCCGCAACTACAACGACGAAATCGGCGCCTCCTTCCAGGACGCGTTTGGCACCTCGGACCGCGCCGAGGTCGAGACCTACTGCCGGGCCAACTCGATCGAGTTCACCTGGCTGCCCGACGACGGTCTGCGGACGCGACAGCGGCGACCCGCCGTGCTGCGCCATCCCGTCACCGGGGCGCGGTGCTGGTTCAACCAGCTCGCCTTTCTGTCCGAGTGGACCCTCGCCGAGGAGGTCCGCGAGTATCTGGTCGACGAGTACGGCCCGGACGGCCTGCCGTTCAACACCTCGTTCGGTGACGGCGAGCCGATCGACGCCGAGATCGTCGCCACGATCAACGACGCGTACGAGATCCACACCCGCCGCGAACCGTGGCAGTCCGGTGACCTGCTGCTCGTGGACAACCTCGCCTGCGCGCACAGCCGGGACGCCTTCACCGGGGCACGCGAGGTGCTGGTCGCGCCGGCCGACCCGGTACGGGTGACCGAGACCGCGACAACCGGGGTGGACGCCCGATGACCACTCTGCTTCCCGATCCGTCCGCGGCCGGCACGGGCGTGAGCGTGCCGTCGTTCGCGGTGATATCCGGCGGTCAGGTCGCCGACGCGCTGCGCGGCCGGGAACGCGAGATCATCGCCCTGGTCGAGGACACCTACCGGGTGCACGGTTGCGGTGATTCGGTGAACCCGCCGTCGTACTTCCTGCGCTTCCCGGACCGGCCCACGGCGCGGATCATCGCGCTGCCCGCTTCGGTCGGCGGCTCGACTCGGGTGGACGGGATTAAGTGGATCTCGAGCTTCCCGAACAATGTCGCCACGGGCGTCCCGCGGGCCTCTGCGGTGCTGATCCTGAACGACCCCGACACCGGATACCCCTTCGCCTGCCTGGAAAGCTCGATCATCAGCGCGGTCCGGACCGCGGGCTCCGCCGCCGCCGCGGCCGACTGGCTCAGCCGCGACCGCGGCCGGCCACGCCGGGTCGGGTTCATCGGCGTGGGGCTGATCGCGCGCTACATCCACACCTACCTGGCGGCCTCCGGGTCGCGCTTCGACGCGGTCGGGGTGCACGACCTGGACCCGGGCAGCGCTGCGGGCTTCTGCGCCTACCTCGCGGCCGCCGGCGAGGGTGGCCGGGTCGATGTGCACGACGGTCCCGAATCGCTGATCCGATCCAGCGACCTGGTGGTGTTCGCCACCGTCGCGGGCCGACCTCACATCCACGACCCTGCGTGGTTCGACCACAACCCGTTGGTGCTCAACGTGTCGTTGCGCGATTTGGCGCCGGAGGTCCTACTGACCGCCACCAACATCGTCGACGACGTCGAGCACTGCCTGAAGGCGGACACCTCGCCGCATCTGGCCGAGCAACTGACGGGAAGTCGGGAGTTTCTGCACGGCACGCTCGACGACGTGATGGCCGGTCGGGTCAGGATTCCCGCCGATCGTCCCGTTGTGTTCTCACCGTTCGGCCTGGGTGTCCTGGACCTGGCCGTCGGCAAGTTCGTCTACGACCACGTGGGGCGCAGCGGGGGGCTGCAGGTCGTCGACGACTTCTTCCACGAAATGCGGCGGCACTGATGGCCGCCCGATCCTCATCCTCACCCGGGGGAACCTCATGCCCGTGATCTCGACTCCGCAGGAGTTCAATACCGACGACCTGTACGTGGATCTGCGCCAGGTCGTCGGCGTGAACCTGTACCTGAAATGCGAGGGCTTCAACTTCGCGGGTTCGGTGAAGCTCAAGGCCGCCGCGGAGATGGTCGCCGCCGCCGAGCGCGACGGCAGCCTCCGACCCGGCTCGACTCTGGTCGAGTCTTCGTCGGGCAACCTCGGTGTGGCGCTGAGCATCATCGCGGCCAGCCGGGGATACCGCTTCCTCTGCGTCACCGATCACCGCTGCAACCTGGCCACGCGCCGGCTGATGGAATCCCTGGGCGCGCAGGTCAAGATCATCGACGCGAATCCGGACGCGCCCGGTGGCCTGCTCGGGGCCCGGATCGAGTTCGTCCGCAACCTGTGCGCCTCCGACCCCCGCTATGTCTGGCTGAACCAGTACCAACACCCCGGCAACTGGCAGGCGCACTACCGAACCACTGGCCCGGCCATCGTGCGCCAGTTCCCCGAGCTGGACGTGCTGTTCGTCGGTGCCGGGACCACCGGCACCCTGATGGGTTGCGCGAGGTTCCTGGCCAACTGGCCCCGGCCGGTCCGGGTGGTGGCGGTGGACTCGGTCGGCTCGGTCACCTTCGGCGGGCCGGCGGGCCGACGGATGATTCCCGGCCTGGGCACCGCCGTCGCGCCGGCGATGCTGGACCGGTCGCTGGTCGATGACGTGGTGATGGTCGACGAGGCCGACACGATCCGGATGTGCCATCGGATGGCCC
>Ga0157362_1000096_pt1 | contig 24571 bp, 18 predicted proteins | sample AttlaeALBM3_FD_111480 | JGI IMG/M metagenome (GOLD analysis project Ga0157362, IMG submission 111480) | Fungus gardens microbial communities from leaf cutter ant in Ribeirão Preto, State of São Paulo, Brazil - Atta laevigata ALBM3 | ecosystem: Host-associated > Fungi > Mycelium > Unclassified ... | reverse complement strand
GGTGTGGAAATCCAGACGGCGATCAAGACAGAATTCAATGTCGAGATCTCTCTGCTTGTCCTGTCACGCAATGAACCGATACGCGAAATTGCCCGTAACGTGCTGCGTCAGATCAGTCTGAACATGGCGTCTGCCTGAGGCGGGACGGCATCGGGAAGGTTTGACAAAAAGGCTGGCGGACGAAAGTCCACCAGCCTTTTTCGATATCTGACCGTATGAGGGCAGGGCGTCAGGCTACTCGTTCTCCATCGTTTCGCCCGGAAGCTCGTCCGGTTCTGCCCACGCAATGGCGCCCACGATCACGCTGGACCCAATGACAAAAAGCTGTGCCGACAGCGGAAGGCCGAGATTGCGCCCGAATACCGGAACAAGCTTGCCTGCAAGCCCCTGCCCAAGCGAGCCAATGGCATAGCTCAGCCCCATGCCAAAGCTGCGCGTGTCTGAAGGGAAGCGCTTGGCGAGATAATGCGGCACGAGGGCAAAGACGCCCGAGGCAGCAAGCCCCATGATCACGGCCGATACCAGCAGAACCGGATAGGTCTCCGCACTCAGGAAAGGATAGATTGTAAGGATCACCACAAGCAGTGTGCCGATAATCACGCGCAGATCACCAAAGCGGCTGGCCAGGGCCCCACAGGACAGCTTGCCCACCAGCGAGCCGATACAGAAACAGCCGATTGGCCAGAACACGAGCGCCGGCGTCAGGTGATGAACGTTGCGCAGGATCGTTGGATAAAGGCTGTAGATGGCAGCCTTCTGAAACTCCAGAAACGACATGAGCGCAATGGCCTGCACGGCCGCCAGCGTCAGGATGAACTTGGCCTTGGGCTGGGGTGCAGCACCATTGAGCCCCTTCTGGCGCTCCCGCTTGAGCGTCCATACCGGGCTTTCCTGAACGCCCCAGCGTATGAAGAGGGCGAGCACGGCGGGCGCCAGCCCGATAAAGAACAGCAGGCGCCATGAGTAATGCGGCAGAATGACCGCCTGGGCTGCGGTTGCAGCCAGAAACCCGAGTTCATAACCCGACATCATGATGGCCGAGGCCATGGCGCGACTTTTGCCTGGCACGCTTTCCATCAGGAGCGCTGCGGAGGCCGTCCACTCACCACCAAAGCCGATGCCGAAAAGGAACTGGATGACAATCAGGCTGATCAGGCTGTGAGAGAATCCTGTGGCCGCAGAAAACACGCCAAACCACAACACACCCAGCAAAAACGCTAGACGGCGCCCGTAACGGTCTGCCAGCCATCCCCACCCGGTATTGCCAACGGCACGCCCGATGCTTTGCGCCAGAAGTACCGTGCCCATGGCGCTGATGGTGACCCCGAAATCATGGGAGATGTCGGGCAGGGTGAGCAGCAGCGCTGTCTGGTCGAAGGCGTCGAGAAACCAGCCGAGGAAAGCGGCGAAGGTGACGCGCCAGAAGGGTTTGAGCGCGACCAGCGGGGGGTAGGTGAGGATCTGGGACAGGTAGGATTGGCGGGCGGAGGCCGACATGGTCTCGTCCTTGAAATGGGGGAGCGAAAGGAAGCAGGGGGATGGGAACGTCTGGAGAGAGAAGGAGTAAAATCGGTTGGAAGCGAAACGGTTCCATTTCACCAATGGGCCGGCGAGACAGAGAGTGATGTCTTGGGGTGGCGTCAGGGGGTGTTAATAGAGGACCGATTCACTCCTCATTCTGCCCTGATGGCGGCGGGAAATCGAGTCCCGTTTGTCATCTGACCCCGATTACGCTGCACACTGCTGAAGCAGGAGGCGCGCGGGGCAGGTGCAAAGCGTTAAGAACATATTATCATTCTCACTTTAGCATGACCTCCTCCTACCCTTGCCGCGAGGAGCTGTGCCGCTTTGCCACGAGATAGCAGCCCGATCGACGATCCTGGTGGTGCAAGGCAAAGCCGTGCCGTCCTCTCGAAAGCGGCCCTCGAAGGGCGCGCGTTGTCAGGAGGGCCGGGTATGAGTGTTCGTGCCGTGCAGCCGGGCCTTTCGACCATGACGATGCCTGAAAGGGATTTTCCGGAGAGTGATCGTGCCGGGGTGCGGGTGTCGTGCGTTACGCTTTCAAGCATCGTGCTTCCCGATATCACGCGGCCCGACCTTGCCGAGCCGCGTCTTACGCCGGAATGCTGTCACGTGGCTGCCCTTCCGGCATCGGGAATGTTGACTCAGGGGGGCGGGTCGGAAGACGGGGGGCGTACACGACGCCGCGTCCAGTCTGCCCGACGTTCCGGAGCGGGGCCAGGGTCGCCTGAGCTGCGCTGGACCGGTCGCTATGGCCGCAAGGGCGACCATATCAGGCTCATTGGCTGGGATGTCGCGCCTTCGGGCCTCCAGGGTTTTCGGCGTTCACTGCAGGACGGGCAGGACAGTGCGAAGGCAGATATCGCTGTGCTGCGTGAGATCTGTCGTCGTATGGCACCCGTTGGAGGGCATTACAGGGCAAGCCTGACCCTGACGGACCCTCTGTCGCCTGACGAGCCCTTCGTACTGGCCATGCAGGCGGTCTTCGCGGAGACCGGCTTTTCGCCTCAGGCCCTGCGCCTCGTGCTGGATGAACGTCGTTTTACGCTCGCAGGGCGTGACGAGGCCTTGTGTCTGGCGGTTCTGGTCGATTGGGGGGTCGAGTTATGGGTAGGGCGTTTCGGTCAGGGGGTGTCGAGCCTTACCCTGCTGCGTGAGCGTGCCGGTACGGGATTGATCGCGGGCGTCAGTCTCGAAGCCGGGCTGGTTTCTGCGCCATCAGGGCTATGGCGGCTGGCCCATCACAAGGAGCGGCAGTCCGAGGAGCGCCTCGATCCGATCGCCGCCAGATTTTTCTCTACCACATGCGAAGCTCTGCAAGCGCTTGGAATCAGGACTCACTTCGCCCGGATCTCCAGTTCTGCGCATTACGGTTTTGCGCTTGCTGCCGGGTTTGATGAAATGAGTGGCTTGTGTCCGGAACTGGAAGGCATTGCGATGGAAGCAGAGCCGCCCTGCGCCTGAAGCAGGGCTGGACGAAACGGCCTACTTGCGACAGGTTCCGCCCGTGTCTCCCTTCGCGTGGGTGCGCACCCATAACGTGAGTTTAACTTGCCCTGAAACGCGGTTAGCTGTTCTGCGCTATGGTCAGACAAGAGGGAATAACGAGATGGCGCAAGTGGATACAGTCTACGACAAGTATTTCCAGACAGCTCTGGACGGCCTCAAGGCCGATGGCAGCTACCGGCATTTTGCCGAGCTCGAGCGTCATGCCGGACAGTTTCCCCACGCCTACCATCATGGTCTGAAGCGCGATATCACCGTCTGGTGCTCGAATGACTACCTCGGCATGGGTCAGCACCCGGATGTGCTCAAGGCAATGCATGAGAGCCTCGCCCGTAGCGGTGCCGGTGCGGGTGGCACGCGAAACATCTCTGGCACCAATCACGAGCATGTAGCGCTTGAAAAGGAGCTTGCAGCCCTTCACGGCAAGGAAGCAGCGTTACTGTTCAATTCAGGTTATCTTTCCAACTGGGCGACACTGGGCACGATCGCAGCGCGGCTCAAGGGCTGCGTCGTGCTTTCTGATGCCGCCAACCATGCCTCGATGATCGAGGGCATACGTCACTCACGTGCTGAAAAGATGATTTTCCGTCATAACGACGTTGAGGATCTCGAGGCGAAGCTCAAGGCGATCCCGCTCGATACACCCAAGATTGTCGCCTTTGAATCGGTCTATTCGATGGATGGCGATATCGCCCCGATCGAGGCGATCTGCGACCTTGCCGATCGTTACGATGCCCTGACCTATCTGGATGAGGTGCACGCTGTTGGTCTTTATGGGCATCAGGGCGGTGGCGTCGCCGAGGAACGCGGTCTGGCACATCGTCTCTCGGTCATCGAGGGGACCCTGGGGAAGGGCTTTGGCGTGGTCGGTGGCTACATTACCGGCAGTGCTGCGTTGTGCGATTTTGTGCGCTCTTTCGCCTCAGGCTTCATTTTCTCGACCGCGCTCCCCCCGATGGTGGCGGCAGGAGCACTGGCAAGCATCCGTCATCTGCGCAACAGCCAGAGCGAGCGGGCGGCGCATCGTCAGGCCGTGGCATGGCTGCGTGAAAGCCTCGACCGTGCCGGTATCCCCCATCTGGACAACCCGTCGCATATTGTGCCGGTCATGGTAGGCGATGCGACGCGGTGCCGTGCGCTTTCTGACGCTCTGCTTCAACGCTTCGGTCATTACATCCAGCCGATCAACTACCCGACCGTCCCGCGGGGCACCGAGCGCCTGCGCATCACGCCGGGGCCCCTGCACACCAAGGAAGATATCGACTCTCTCGTCAGTGCGCTGGCCGCATTATGGCGCGAGCATCGTCTGGCCAACGCGGCCTGAGGGACACAACGCATCCCCGCGACAACTCCGACACATGTCGAGGTTGTTGCGGGCAGATGATGTGATACGCCGTGCTTCGCGGCCTGGCCTGCACCGGAAACTCCTGCCTCACCCTTCGGGGGCAAGCGTGAGGTCGATGACCCCGCTGCAAAGAGCGATACCCAGGCGCGTGTGTCACCCGTCAGATGAATTATTGCCTGATCCGCCATTGTTCGGATCCGTCGGGACGGTATAGGCAGGTCATACATTACCGAACTTCTGTTTCCGCAAGGATATGCCTGATGTTGTCCCTTTCGCGAGCGCCCCATCCGGGTGCCACGGTCCTGACACTCGAAAACAGGTATTCCGCACGACGGCCTTTTTCATGGTGTCTGCTGATCTGTCTCCTGGTTGGCAGTTTGTGCCTGCAATCAGGGAGCGCGCGCGCCCAGACACAAGCCGCTGCAGCAGCGCCCGAAGCGCCGCGCATCACAGCCGATCAGGCGCGGCAACTCGCCTCGGTGCTCAATAACGATGCCAAGCGCCGCGAATTCCTGACGACACTGCAGAATCTCAGTCAGGCCCAGCAGGCGGCCAATCCGACCGATACAGGTGAGAAAACCGGTCCGAAGCTCAAACCCGACGGGCTGGGGGCAGAATTGCTCGGCAGTGCCTCCGACTGGACCCATGCTGCCAGTGTTCAGGCGCATAGCCTGCTGCGCACCGTCGTGGATGTGCGCGCCATTGGGCCGTGGTGGCGCCACATGCGCAACGATCCGGCAGATCGTCAGGAATCGCTCAAACTGCTGCTACGCGCCCTGATTCTGGCTACAGTGAGCACCTGTCTCTTCTATGCGTTGCGGCTTCTGTTACGGGGGGTGCGCAACCGCGTTGAGGCGCTGGCTCGCATCAAGGGGCGTTCTGCGCTGGCGCGTGAAATCGATGATCGTCAGGCCGCAGAAGAGGCAGCCGACGAGGCTGCTCGGGGAGACGCTGAGAGGAAGACGGGCGACGGAAGCTCCACCACTGACCAGACCACTCTTTCCGACAATACGCCGCCTTTGGCGCAGGATCACGGCGATGCCTATCAGCAATCCGCTGACGAAGCCTCGCCCCCTGAACAGGAGCGCCCAACCGTTCAGACGGAAGGCCCCTCAAGCGGCGCGAAGCCCATTCCCGATACGCAGGATCGCGAGCGTCTGTCGCGTTTGCGGCATCAGGGCGCACTTGCCCGGCTGACGCTTGTTCTCAAGCGACTTCCTTACAGCTTCCTCTGTCTGTTGCTTGACTGTCTGCCGGTGCTGGTTGTGCCGTTCATTGCCTTGCTGATCGTCATTGCCGATCCGGCGGCTGACGAGTTCACAACGGCCTTGCTGCGTGCACTGAGCCTGACGGCCCTGGTGGCTGGAGGGCTGATCATTGCCATACGCACCATTCTTGCGCCCCAGCGCCCCTGGCTGCGCCTTGCCCTGCTCTCCGATTCCGCGGCGAGCTTCCTGTTCGACTGGCTGCGTCTGCTGATCCTCACCACAGGAATTTCTGCTGCTGCGCTCGAAACGCTTGATGATTGCGGCTTGCCCGACAGGGTGATCGAGGCACTGCTCAAGATCCTGACGCTTGTTCTGCATCTGATGGTGGCGGTCATGATCATCCGCAGCCGCCCCAAGGTCATGCGTTTTTGCGAGCGCAGGGAACGGCGTGGTTTTGGCGCAAGCATGTTGCATCTTTTCGGTCGCACCTGGTGGGTGGTCGCGCTCTTCTTCGACATGGGCCTCTGGCTCGTCTGGGCGGCGGAAATCCATCACGGCTATGCGGCAATCTGGAAGCTCTTTCTGCGCAGTGCTGTGGCGCTGGTGGTCATGCGCTGTGTGAGCATTGTGCTGTACGGGCTGCTGGAGCGCGTGTTCCGCTCGGCTCCAGGCTGGGTCACGCTGAGCGAGGATGCACAGACACGCTTCAGCCGCTATTACGCCCCGGCACAGCGGGTCACGTCTGTCATCATCATTGCGCTGACTGTTCTTGCTCTGGCCAGTGCGTGGGGCGCGCCTATCAAGGTTCTGTTTGGTGCCGGGGGGCTTGGCTATCGTCTGGCCTCGTCATCCATGACAGTGCTCATCGCCTGCCTGCTCGGGGTTGTGGTTTGGGAGGCGAGCAACATCATGCTCGAGCGCTACGCCCGCAAGGTCGGCGGGCTTGATGACGGTGCGGCCAGGGTGGCCCGTGTGCGCACATTGCAGCCCATGATCCGTATCGTCCTCATGGTCATTCTGGTGGCTGTCATCGGGCTCACCGTGCTGAGCGAGATCGGCGTGAATGTCGCTCCGCTTCTGGCAGGAGCCTCGATTTTTGGTGTCGCGCTGGGTTTCGGCTCGCAAAAGCTCGTGCAGGATTTCATCAACGGGATTTTCCTGCTCATGGAAAATGCCCTGACGGTGGGCGATGCCGTCACACTTAACGGTACCTATGGTGTGGTCGAGCATCTCTCGCTGCGCACGGTTCATGTGCGTGCCAATGATGGCTCCATGAACATTTTTCCTTTCAGCTCGCTTGGTCAGATCATCAATTACAACCGCGATTTTGCCCGCGCCATTATCGTGGCCGAGGTCGGGTATGAGACGGATACCGATGAGGTCGTGAAGGTCATCAACGATATCACGGCCGAGATGCGGGCCGATGAGAACTTCAAGGCCCTGATCATCGACGATTTCCAGATGTGGGGTGTGGACGCGCTCAATCAGACCTCTGTCACGGTGCGCGGTACGTTGCCGACAATCACCTCCGGGCGCTGGCCTGTGCAGCGCGAATTCTATCGCCGCCTGAAAAAGACGTTCGAGGCGCGGAATATCCATCTCCCTTATCCAACGCGCTATGTGGAGGTTACGGGGCTGGCAGGTATGGGAGGCAGCGACGGGCCAGAGCAGGACCGGCGATCCGGCGAAGATCGTGCCACATCGCGAGAGGGACGCGTCCCAACCTCCCGACCCGAATGACGGGTTGCGGCCTCAGGGAGGCTCGGAGTTGCCTTGAGGTCAGACGCCCCGTGTCACATGACGGGCGTGTAGACGTAACCCTGTAACGACGGGTCTGTGTGACGATGGGCGCAAAAGCGCCTCGCCGCAGGGGCTTTGCCGCAGGGGATCTGGCCGCTCCGCGCCGATCGGCCCGGAGGGCAAAACCGATCGGCTTTGTATGTGAGGCTAGCCGCGCCTGAGGGCGTTTCTCAGTTTCTCGTCAAGCATGGCCGTAGTGAAGGGTTTGGGCAGGATATGGATTTTCTCATCCTGTCCGCTCCGGTCAAATATGGCCTGTTCCGCGTAGCCTGTGATGAACAGCACCGAGAGTGATGGCCGCAGCACGAGTGCCGCATCGGCAAGTTGCCGTCCATTCAGACCACCCGGCAGACCGACATCGGTAATCAGCACATCATACAGGCGTTCCCGGTCATTGAGCAGGGCGAGGGCTGCCGTGCCGTCGCTTGCCTCCTGAACAATGGCGCCCCAGTCTTCGAGCGTTTCACGAACGGTAAAGCGCAGCGTCTCCTCATCATCGACCAGCAGGACGCGCAGGTTACGCAGGGCGTCGCCATCTGGCGAGAGGTCAGGCGCGACGGCGGGTGAGGGCAGGGCGGCGGCATGGCTGGGGAGCCAGATATGGACCGAGGTTCCTGCGCCGGGGATCGAGGCAATGCTGACCCGTCCCCCCGATTGTCTGGCAAAGCCATAGATCATGCTCAGCCCCAGCCCGGTCCCCTTGCCCAAGGGCTTGGTGGTAAAGAAGGGATCGAAAGCGCGCGCCATGACATCGGCGCTCATGCCCACACCCGTATCTGTTACCGAGAGCACCTGATAGATACCGGGGCGAACCCCCCATTCTTCGGCCTGAAGGGCCCCCAGCGTGGCGCGTGAAGTGGCAATCGTCAGATGCCCGCCCTCGGGCATGGCATCACGGGCGTTGATCGACAGATTGAGCAACGCATTTTCAAGCTGGTTGGTATCGACCAGGGCAGGCCCAATGGTTTCGTCCAGGCAGAGTTCGAGCACGACAGCGGGCCCGACCGTGCCGGCAATAAGGTCCTGAAGCCCGAGGATGAGAATATTGATGTCAGCGGGTTGCGGGTCGAGTGTCTGACGGCGCGAGAAGGCCAGAAGGCGATGCGTCAGGGCAGCGGCGCGATCCGTGGCACCCTGCGCTGCCGTGATGTAACGGTCCAGCCCCTCTGTACGCCCCTGGGCAATACGACGCGTCAGGAGCGAGAGCGCGCCCCCGATCCCGGCCAGGATATTGTTGAAATCATGAGCAAGACCACCTGTCAGCTGTCCGACTGCTTCCATCTTCTGCGACTGGCGAAGCTGATCCTCCAGAGCGATGCGATCGGTCACGTCACGTCCGATCAGATAGATGTCTTCTCCCTCTGTCGAGCCGGACCAGTTGAATGTGTGCCATTCCCCATCCTGATGCAGGAATCGTAGGTCAACGCCATGATCGAGCTTGCCCTCGCGCAGCAGGGCCAGGGCCTCGGTCGCGCGCGCCATATCGGCTGGATGCACCAGCTGCTCGGCCTTGCTGCCAATCCAGTCACGCGCCTTGTCACCAAAGCAGGTCTGCCAGCTCGGATTGAGGTAGCGCAGCCTGCCGTCACGATCGGTAAGGGCCAGCAGGTCGGCGCTGATCGCCCACAACCTGTCGCGTTCACGCGTACGGCGTAGAACCTGCTCTTCGAGTGTTTCGTTCATGCGGCGCAGGGCTTCCTGCGCGCGCATCTGGCGTATGGCGGCCCAGCTTCTGTCAGCAATCGTGCGAACGAAGGAGAGCGTGATGTCGTCCCAGCAATGGGCATGGGCAAAATGGACGATGGCGACAGCCTGCAGAACACCGTTATCCATGATCGGCACATTGAGCAGGGCGCAGATCTGGAGCGGGGCAAACTGCGCAGCCTGCGCAGCGGTCAGGGGATCATTCCTGACATCATCGATGGCAACAACTTCACCGGCCTTGAGCAGATCGATATAGGAGCCAAAGGACCGGAAGGCATAGAGCCCCGAAACATCGGGGGTTTCAGGGTCCCTGCGCCAGCAATCGGTAACCTGCGCCAGTTCGCGCTCATGATCCACATCGGCAAAACCGGAACGGTCTGCCTCGATGGTCATGCCCAGCGTCCGCGCTGTAAGCGCCAGAATGTCAGCCTCACTCGTCAGCGCGCGCAGTTCGTCACCGAAAGTCACCAGCGCCTCACGCTTGAGCGTCTGGCGTTTGGGCGCGTCGATATCGAGCAGAATGCCGGGGAAATGACTGATCTGGCCGTTATGGTCGTAGGTGCACGAGCCATTGGCCTCGATCCACCGGCTGGCACGCGAGCCGTCGTCGCATAGACGAAACTCGCAGCGGAACGGCTTGCGCTCCTGTAATGCCGTGTCGAGCGCTTCCTGAAGAACCGGGCGATCTTCAGGAGTGATGCAATCCAGCAATTGCGTGAGCGCCACCCCCTCGGCAAGTCGGGCCGTGGAAAGACAGAGCGTCTCCGCCATGCGCAGATCGCCCGTCACAAGCTGACGTTTGGCGTCCCACAGCCACATGCCGATGATGGTACCGGCCGCAAGTGCAAGCTCAAGGCGCTCGTGTTCCTGATTGGCCACCGTCATGTCACGCGAGACACCGAGAATACGCTCTGGCCTGCCCCCGGGGCCAAGTATGGGTGTTACCACGACATCCCACAGGCGTTTGCGCCCATCGGTCGTCTCGACATATTCTTGGAAATGGCTGGTGAGCCCGTCCCTGGCAGCATCAATCGCGTTCAGCGAGAGCTTGCGCCCGCGCTCCTGCCAGACATCGGGCCAGTATACCCCCAGCATGTCGGCGGGCGAGCAAAGACCAAGCACCAGAACAGCGCCGTGATTGACGAAAGTGATCTTGCCGTCGAGATCGAGGATCTTCACGCAGTCACTGGCGCTGACGAGCAGCGAATTGACGAGAGACTGGCTGGCGCGCAGTGCAGCCCGTTCATCCGGATCGATCGTGGTGTCGATGACCGTCCCGATGCAGCCATCGGGATGGGGATGTACACTGATATGAACGGCTCTCGGCGGTCTGTCCTTCTGCCGGAAGGCTACATCGCCTGTTTCAGCCCTCGTCAGCCATGCGACAGGATCGGTTTCCGGCAGGATTTCAGCATCTTCATGGAAACAGGCCAGAAAAACCGGCCATTCGACACCGAGACGCAAGGCTTCAGGATCGAGGCCACAAAGAGACGCGAGATAGGGATCGCCCGTCAGCAGACCACTCTTGGCATTCCAGAGCAGAAAGCCGAGCATGGCCTCGCGTGAACCGTTCTCGCCGGGAGGGGGCGCCGCATCCCGTGTGACGACAGGCGCCTTATGCAATGGGGCATTGAGGGTGCCATTCCGCCCTGCCACAGCGAGGGCACGCGCGTCCCTTTGGCCCATGGTGCCAAGAAGGGTGGCATGAGCCTGAACGATGCGCTTTTGCTGCGGGGATAAAGGGTTTTGCCGAGCGGCTGCTGCAATCAGCCCTGCGACTGGGGTGCCAAAGGGAAAGAAGTCCCAGCCTGCAAACTCACCCTCTCCTGAGAAGGATGTTTCGTGGGTCCAGTCCTGTTCCGTCTTGCGCGAGAGGTCAGGCAATACCGGTATCGCGTCGCGGGGTTCAGCCCCGCCCTGTGCCGTTGCGACAAGATGCGCATGACCGCTGCTGACAGCAATGAGCGCGAAACCGATCTCGGGGAATGTTTCGCACAGGGGGTGCAACGCCGGATGTGTTGCGGTGACCCGTGAACTCGTCAGGTTATCCGGACCGGGACGCTCCCAAAGCAACATGTGATACGCCCCCGGATGTTCAGGCTGCCCCCGCGTTGCGAGGGCAGGACAGGCGTCTCAGGCACCATACGATGAGCCCGCTTGATCCGGTTCAGTCATAGCCCCCTGAACGTGAAAGCGTAAATACAGAATCCGGGCCCGATTACACGGATGCCGTCAAACCCCGTCAACAGTCAGTATATGCCCATTGACGAAGCTCGAGGCCTCGGAGGCGAGAAAGACAGCAGCGCCTACCAGTTCCTCGCTCTTGCCCCAGCGCGCCGCGGGGGTGCGCTGGCACAGCCATGAGGAAAAGGCCGGATCGGCAACAAGGGCTGCGTTCATCTCTGTTTCAAAATACCCCGGTGCCAACCCGTTGATCTGTAGCCCGTGCCGTGCCCAGTCGGTCGCCATGCCTTTGGTGAGCATTTTCACGGCCCCTTTGGTTGCGGTGTAGGGGGCGATGCCGGGACGCGCCAGCTCGCTCTGCACAGAACAGATGTTGATGATCTTGCCGCGCCCACGCGTAATCATGCCTTTCGAGACCGCCTGGGCGACAAAAAACACCGAGCTGAGATTGGTGGAAATCAGGCGGTCCCACTCGGCACGTGGAAACTGGTCGAGAGGCGAGCGGAACTGGATGCCGGCGTTGTTGATCAGGATATCGATCGGACCTTCGGCCTCGATCGCCTCGATACCTGCAATGACCTGATCCTGATTGGTGACATCGAAAACGCTGCCGCGTGTCACAATGCCCTCGCCCTCCAGACGGGCCCGTGCAGAATCGAGATGTGCCGGGTCACGCCCGTTGAGAATGATTTCAGCCCCGTAGCGCCCCAGACCCTGCGCGAGCGTAAAGCCGATGCCGCGCGAGGCGCCAGTGATGAGGGCGCGCTTGCCCTTGAGGGAAAAAAGGGCGGGCTCGGACATGGCTGGATCCTTCTCTGGACGGTCCGGCCCGTGACTGTCGGGGCGGACATGATCTGGCGGCTCGCTGAACACATTATCGTCTCGAGCCGCTCATATGCTGGGCATGGTATCAGGGATGATCAGACTGCCCAGCCGACATTTTCGTGTGGTTTCTTTCAGCGATCCTTCACCTGTACCCTCGCTATGTCATGGAAAGGGGTGATCGGGGCGTATGTCCGGAGAGTTTTCAAATGCCCTTGCCCAGGCAAGCGAGCGGGCCTGTGTCGCCGCCGATCTTGGCGCGGCGCATAGGGCACGCCATACAGGAGAAATGACCAAGGAAGCGACCTATCTCCCTATCGCCCTGCGCCTCGATGATGGCCGCGCTCTCGTAATCGGGGGCGGGCAGGTGGCCGCCAACAAGCTGCGCCTGCTTTTGGGGCGGTGTGATGATATCGCCCAGATCGGTCCGGTTCATGACATCGAAATCCGCCAGGCGATCGACAGTGGCCACGTCACCCATCTCGGCGAGGCACTCGACGCACATCGTATCAGCGCGTTCCTGGGGGAGATGCGCATTGTTTTCGCGGCCACTGAGGATGCTGCGTTCAATCGTATCATTGCGGCACAGGCGCGCGAACAGGGGGTGAATATCTGCGTCGTTGACGATCCTGAGCCTTCCACCTTCATCACCCCTGCCATTATTGACCGGACACCGGTCCAGATTGCGATCTCCACCAATGGCGCGGCGCCCGTACTGGCCCGGCGCATGCGCACCCAGATCGAGGCGCTGCTTCCCGACGGGCTCTCGCGTCTCGCGCGCTTCATGCAGGCGCAGCGCACTTGGATACGTCATGCCCAGCCGGACACCATGATCCGGCGACGGGCATGGGAGGATTTTGTGGATGGCGCAGGTGCCGAGCAGGCCCTGCGGGGAGAGGATGAGGCTGCAAGAGCCAGTCTCGAACGCAGCCTGGGTGGCGTGCCGAGAGAAGGCGAGGTCTGGCTGGTCGGTGCCGGGCCGGGTGATCCGGACCTTCTCACGCTGGCGGCCCTGCGCCTGATGCAGAATGCCGACACCGTCCTGTATGACCAGTTGATTCCACCCGCAATCATGGACCGCGTACGGCGTGATGCAGAGCGTGTGTTTGTTGGCAAGAAGCGCAGCCACCACACCTTGCCGCAGGAAGGGATCAATGACGAGTTGATACGCCGCGCCAAAGCGGGTGAACGCGTTCTGCGCCTGAAGGGAGGCGATCCGTTCATTTTCGGGCGTGGTGGTGAGGAAATGGAGGCGCTGGTGGATGCCGGCGTCACTGTACGCGTCATCCCCGGCATTACGGCTGCCAGTGGTTGTGGCGCGGCGGCAGGCATCCCGCTGACGCATCGGGACTGCGCACAGAGCTGTGTGTTTGTCACCGGTCACGCCCGCGCCGATGGCACGCTCAATCTGGATTGGCCGAGTCTGGCCAAGAAAGGGCAGACACTCGCCATCTATATGGGGCTCGCGCCGATGGCGGATCTCTGCGCCCAGCTTCAGGCCCATGGCCTGCCCGCCGACTGGCCCGCCGCTGTAATCGAGCATGGCACGCGTCATGATCAGCGCGTGCATGTGGCAACGCTTGCGACGCTGCCTGCGTTGGTTATCGAGCGCAATGTGGCAAGCCCGGCGCTCACCCTCGTGGGGGAGGTGGTGGACCACCGCCGCTCGGGGCGTGGGGAAACAATTCACCATAAAGAAGCGTGAGTTCGTAGTTTACCCATTGCACGGTGTTGTCTGAGGTATTATGTCGAGCGTGATAGCGCAATAAGCGATTTTTCAGTGTGGATTTAACCGATCATGGCCCTGACCCAGACAGAACGGCAGATCCTTGAAACGACCGGCGAGGAAGCAATCCTGGAGCGCTCCATGGAGGTGCTTTCAGGGCGTATGGCGCTTGTCTCGTCCTTTGGGGCCGAATCCGCGCTGCTTCTTGCTCTGGTTGCCGATATCGACCGCGATTTTCCGATATTCTTTCTCGATACCAAGCGCCATTTCCCCGAGACGCTGAGCTATCGTGATGCCCTGATCGATCACCTTGGACTGACCGGGGTTGTGAATATCACGCCCTCGGCCGAGGCGCTGCATGATCGTGATCCGCAGGACATGCTGGCCGATTTCGATCCGGATGCCTGCTGCGCCTTGCGCAAGGTCGAGCCTATGGATGACGCATTGAACGATTTCGATGCGTGGATAACCGGGCGCAAACGCGGTCAGGCAGCGACACGCGCCTCGATGGCCGTCTTCGAGCCGCTTGCGGACGGGCGAGCCAAGATCAATCCGCTTGCCTCCTGGACGCGCGAGCGCATCGCAAGCGAAATGACCCGGCGTGACTTGCCGCGTCACCCCCTGACGGCCCTCGGTTTCAAATCCATCGGCTGTGCGCCCTGCACACGGGCCGTGGCTGAAGGTGAGGACCCCCGAGCCGGACGCTGGGCCGGCCAGACCAAAACCGAATGCGGCATTCACCTGCCAGCGCGATAACGGAGCATAAAATGAGTTTGGCGTCCCCCACCTTCGCCACGCCGCGTGCCATGGATGACCTCGATCAGCTTGAGGCGCAGAGCATCTTCATTCTGCGTGAGGCCTATCGCAAGCTGCGTCCGCTCTCCCTGCTCTGGTCTCTGGGCAAGGACAGCAATGTGATGGTCTGGCTGGCACGCAAGGCATTCATGGGCCGCGTGCCGTTTCCGGTCATGCATGTCGATACGGGCAAGAAATTCCCTGAGATGTATGCGTTTCGCGAGGAATACACAAAGAAGTGGAACCTCGACCTGATGCTCGGCGATTGCCCGCCGGTTGAGGAAATCGATCCGTCCCTGCCGCCTGCGGCGCGCTCTGCAGCGCGCAAGACCGCCGGTCTGGCCAGCCTGATTGAAAAGCACAAGCTGCGCGGCGTCATTGCCGGTATCCGCCGTGACGAGCAGGCAACCCGCGCCAAGGAGCGCGTGTTCAGCCCGCGTGGGGCGGGTCATCGCTGGGATGTGCGCAATCAGCCGCCAGAATTTTGGGACCAGTACGCCACACCTTATGAGGACGGGATGCATATCCGTGTGCATCCGCTGTTATCATGGCGTGAAATCGATATCTGGCGCTATATCGAGCGCGAGAACATCCCGCTGGTCGATCTGTATTTCGCGAAGAACGGCAAGCGTTACCGCTCGCTGGGTGACCAGGACATCACGAGTCCCATCGACAGCAATGCCTCGACCCTCGCCGAGGTGATTGCCGAGCTTGAAAACAGCAAGACATCGGAGCGTGCCGGTCGCGCGATGGATCATGAATCGGAAGACGCGTTCGAGCGTCTGCGTGTTGCGGGTTATCTCTGAGCCATGGGCGAAATCATGAAAAACAACGACCTCCCAGCCTCGCTGCGCGCCGCTGCCACGCCGATCGTTATTGTTGGCCATGTCGATCATGGCAAGTCGACGCTTATCGGCCGTCTGCTTTACGACACGGACAGCCTGCAGGACGGCAAGCTCGCTCAGATTGTCGAGAGCAGTCGCAAGCGCGGCCTCGCTGTCGAATGGAGCTTCCTGCTCGATTCGCTTCAGATCGAGCGTGATCAGGGTGTGACCGTCGATTCCACCCGTATTCCTTTTCATCTGGGCGGGCGCGAGTTCGTTATTGTCGATGCGCCCGGCCATCGCCAGTTCCTGCGTAACATGATCACCGGTGCCGCTGACGCCGAGGCCGCCGTGCTGGTGGTGGATGCGCTTGAAGGCGCTCAGGAGCAGACGCGTCGTCACGCGATGCTTCTGCGCCTGATCGGCATCCGTCATGTGATCGTGCTGCTCAACAAATCCGATCTGCTGGATTTCGATCAGGCGACGATCGCCCAGGCCGAAGCCGATGTGCGCGACTTGCTGGGTCGTCTCGAAATCACAGTCGAGGCCTTCGTACCGGCCTCCGCTCGTGATGGCGACAACATTGCCAGCCGCTCGGAGCGTGCGCCCTGGTATACGGGGCCGACGCTAGTTGAGGCTCTGGCCGCCGTACCGGCACCGGCCTCACGCCTGGCTCTCGATTTCCGTATGCCTGTGCAGGATGTCTATCGCTTCGACGATGTGCGCTATGTCGCCGGGCGGATCGAACGCGGTGTCATACGCGCAGGCGATCGCATCATGATCGGCTCACAGGGGCAGCAGGCCACAGTTGCAGAAATCTGCCGCTGGCATGCGCCGGAAAATCCTGTCGCGGGAGCAGGGGAGTCCATCGCTTTGCGTCTGGAGCCCGATCTGGTGCCGGATCGGGGGGATCTGCTTTATCCGGTGCAGGAAAATGGGGCGGCACCGATCCGCACAGCGCGCCTGCGCACGCGTCTTTTCTGGCTGCGTGGTGAGCCCCTGCGTGTGGGTGAAAGCTTTACCCTGCGTCTGGCCACAGCCGAACATGATGTGACGGTCGCCTCGATCGATGCCGTCGTGAACCTCGATGATCTCACGCTCTCACCCGGTGACGAGGTGCCCCCGGATGGTTTTGCCGAGATCACCCTTGTGGCCTCTCATGCCATTCTGTTCGACCCGTTCTCGCCTGGTTACAGCGATGGGCGTGGTGTCCTGGTGGATCGCTTCCAGCGCATCGTGGGCGGTGCGCCATTGCTTGGGGCTGCCGAACTGCCGGACGGTGCCCATGCCATCCACCCGACAGCCAGCAAGGTAACTGCCGCGCAGCGCCAGTCTTTGCATGGTCACAAGGGCGCTGTGTTCTGGCTGACTGGCCTGCCGGGTTCGGGCAAGAGCACAATTGCCCGGGCGGTCGAGACCGATCTGGTCGCGGCTGGAATTCGTACGACAGTGCTCGATGGCGACACGCTGCGCGCCGGTCTGTGCAGCGATCTCGGCTTCTCGCCAGAAGATCGACGCGAGAATATCCGTCGCGCTGCCCATGTGGCGCGTATTCTGGCAGAGAGTGGGCAGGCTGTTATCGTGGCTCTTGTCTCCCCTCTGATCGAGGACCGTGCGCTTGCGGCGCAGATCGTGGGCGAAGGCTTCCACGAGATCCATGTGGATACGGCGGTGGAAATCTGTGAGTCCCGTGACCCGAAAGGGCTCTATGCTGCAGCGAGAGCCGGGAAGATTGCAGATTTCACGGGCGTCAGCGCGCCTTATGAAACACCGGCTAACCCGGCAATGCGCCTTGAAACGCTCGGGGCCCTGGACGGAACGGTGCAGGGTTTCGCGTCCTTCGTGCGCGGTGTGATCATCGCGTAAAGAGCGGATCAGGCGATTTTTCGGGTCGCCTGATCTTTTCTTTCATCCAGAAGGCGGTTCGCTCAATCATCTGTAAACGGTGAGTGGGCGGCCGCTTCAGCTTCCAGAGCGCAGCGTGCCTCGTCCGGGCGGGTGCTCTCCGCCTGCATGGCAAGGAGCTCTTCACGGGCCTTTGGCATCAGGGCCCGAATGGCCGGATTTTCAAGAGTGGCAACGGCAAAGGCCCCGGCCGCCTGATAGCCCGCAGCAACATCCGACGCCCAATGCACGCCGCATATGATGCGGCTTTCTCCAATCACACGACCACGTTGCAGCAGTTCTGCGCTGCGTTCCGGCAGAAGTGCGGAGAGGACAAGTGCGGTGGAATAACCGGCGATGGTATGACCCGACGGGTAAGACGGGCTTTTCGCCAGTCTCTCATCACGCGCAACGCAGATGGGCGCATCATTGCCAATGAAGGGACGCTTGCGCTTCCAGTAATGCTTTTCTTGCGACGTTCTGCCGCTTTCGGCCTTGGCCATCATATCGAGGATGCGCGCCAGAGTCGGGGCCTGAGCGATGTCGATCGTAAAGCCTGCCGCACAGGAAAAGCCCTTGAGGAAGGGGGCTGGGCGCAAATCGGCATCGCTTTGTGCGAGTGCCCAGCGTGGCGAGCCCTTCAGCGCGCGTGTGCGTGCGAAAATGCGGTCGTCATCACCTTGCGAGGCCAGCCCGACCGATGGCGGGGTTGCAAGGGCCAGACGCTCATCCGGCAGATGGGCGGTATCGAGAGGCTGGGTGGGTGCCGTGGTGCATGAAGCGAGAAGGCAGAGCAGAAAACCGCCCCGGACAAAGGAATTCCGACCGGATTTAGGAGGGGTCATGTCGAGCCTGTTCGTTTCATATGAGATACGAATGGCGGTTATCAGGATTGGAAGATTCGCGAAACTGTCTCAGCAGGCAGGATGTGTTGTGACGCTCTCCTGCAACGTCACCAGAGAGGCATTCAAGGCAAAATCGACGCGAAATGAGCTCCATAGCGCGGCGGTTCGGCGGTAGCTGGAGCGAGCAAGGGTGTTTCCCTGTCCTCAAGCAATCCGAGGACGGTTGCAGTCCGAATGCGCTCTGCTGGTGAGGTAAAATCGTAGATCACCTCGCGGGCAGCGCGGCTGGAGGCGATGATACCGGCGCGACGCAATTCGCCCAACTGTTGCGACAGGGCGGGCTGGCCGATTCCGGTACGAGCCTCAATTTCAGCCACGGTATAGGGAGCCTCGCTCAGGACGGACAGGATCGACAGGCGCTGAGCCTGCCCATAAAGGCGAAGGCGCTCGACAAGTTTTGCCATATGCTGGCTGTTCATGGCCTTCATCGCCCGTCATCTTTCTGCAGGCAGTGAAACCAGGGCTGCTCGCATGGCGTGTTCATTTCCGCCACGGTGAGCGGGGGGGGGCGGAAGATGGCACCCCCTGGCTGCCAGTTCTCCGGCGTCAGGGCATCGCCATGCGCGGCGCGCTGCAGCGCCGTTACTGCGCGAAGAATCTCGCTCACCGAGCGACCCACGCAGAGCGGATAAACCAGAATGGCTTGTATCCGTCCATCGGGGTCGATGATGTAGGTCGAACGCACTGTACTGCTGTCCTGAGCAGTCGCATCAAGCATGCCATAGGCTCGCGCAACGGCCATGGAGGGATCCTCCACCACCGGGAAGCCGATTTCGGTACCGAGATCGCGCCCGATGGCGTTGATCCAGGCCAGATGGGACGACAGCGAGTCGACGGAAAGGCCGATCAGCTGACAGCCGAGCTGATCGAATTGTGGCTGGGCCTTTGCAAAGGCGACGAACTCACTGGTGCAGACCGGCGTGAAATCGGCGGGGTGCGAAAAAAGCACAACCCATCGTCCCCTGAAATCACTGAGTGTGAGGGGTCCCAATGTCGTGCGGGCGCGGAAATTTGGGGCGAGTGTACCGAGACGCGGGGGTGTCTGTGCCTGTTCTTGCATCATCATTCATCTCCTGCGTCGTTAATCGGCATCGGTGCCAGCCGATTCACGATTTAACGTTGGGTGCCCGTGTTGTCCTTGACGGGAGCAACTATCACAATTACATAAATCGAGAAATATCATATTCAGTAAATATGTAATTCACGATCAGTTCAGCGGAGCGCGCATGATGGATGACGCAACGATTGCCCAGGCAGCCAGTCAGATTGAGGCGAGTAGAGCCGGCCAGTCCCCGCGCCCGGTAGTGCGCAGCTTCTTCGACGAAACAACTTTCACGGCCTCGCACGTCGTGCACGACCTCCGTACCCGCGAAGCGGCGATTATCGACAGCGTGCTCGATTATGACCCGGCTTCCGGTCGTACCGGGTCATCAAGCGCTCAGGCCATTCTTGAATATATCCGCGCTGAGTCCCTGACCGTGACCTGGCAGCTCGAGACCCACGCCCATGCCGATCACCTGTCGGCAGCGCCGTGGCTGCAGGAGCAGCTGGGAGGCAAACTCGCCATAGGTGCCGAGATCACCCATGTTCAGGAGGTGTTTGGCAAGATCTTCAATGCCGGTACGCGCTTTGCACGGGACGGCTCGCAGTTCGATCATCTGTTCCGTGATGGCGAGCGTTTCAGAATTGGTGAAATCGAGGCGATTGCGCTGCACGTGCCGGGGCATACCCCAGCCGATATGGCGTTCGTCATCGGTGACTGCGCCTTTATCGGTGATACGCTCTTCATGCCCGATTTCGGAACCGCCCGCGCCGATTTCCCCGGTGGCGATGCGAGGCAGCTCTATCGCTCCATCCGTCGCCTGCTTTCCCTGCCGCGTGAGACGCGCCTCTTCCTTTGTCATGATTACAAGGCGCCCGGACGTGACTGGTTTGCCTGGGAAACCACCATTGGGGCACAGCGCGACAGCAACCTGCACGTGCATGACGGTGTGAGCGAGGACGAATTCGTCGAGATGCGCATGAAACGTGATGCGACTTTGAGCCTGCCCAATCTCATTATGCCCTCGGTCCAGATCAACATGCGCGGGGGGCGACTGCCGGAGCCGGAAGAAAACGGTACGCGTTATATCAAGATACCGCTCGACAAGCTTTGAAAGGACGCTGTGCGGTATCCAGCCTGAATGGCCTGCACAGCACCTTGCTGACCCCCGCCCGTTACAGAACGCAGCATCCAGCCGGTGCGCATTGACCCGGCCCGCAATACAGCCCGAGAAGAGAGAGGCAAGCTCATGTCCCTTCGTTTCCTGACGGCCCATTTCGCCGTATCGCCCCAGATCAGGGTGGAAGATCTGCCCGCGCTCAAGGAGCAGGGCTTCAGCGGCATTATCTGCACCCGCCCCGATGGTGAGGAAAAGGATCAGCCCGGCGTGGCCGATCTCGGTGTGGCGGCGGAGAAATGCGGACTGGCTTTTGCCTATATCCCGGTGCGTATGGGGGCTACGCCCGATGCGCATAGCGTCTCAGTCATGCGCCAGACCCTTGCCGAGATGACCGGGCCTGACAATACGGGCAAGGTTCTTGCCTATTGCCGCTCTGGCCGACGTGCGGCTGATCTTTATGAGCTGGCTTCGACCCAGAAGGAAGAAAAGCCTGCTGGCGCACAGCGCTTCGATGTCGTTGTGGTCGGCGGTGGCGCGGGTGGTCTCGCCTGCGCGGCAAGCCTGCTGCGTCGTCGGCCGGGGCTGCTGGTGGCCGTCGTCGAACCCTCGACCGAGCATTACTATCAGCCGGGCTGGACACTTGTGGGCGGGGGTGTCTTCACGGCGCAGCAGACGCGTCGTTCTGAGGTCGGGCTTATCCCGGCGCGCGCCAACTGGATCCGCCAGGCTGTCACGGCCTTCCTGCCGGAGCAGAACCGCATCGAGCTGGGTGATGGGACCCAGATTGCCTATGAGGCGCTTGTTGTGGCGACCGGGCTCAAACTCGACTGGGCTGCTATCCCTGGGCTGGCCGAGACACTGGGCAAGAATGGCGTTACGTCGAACTATCGCTACGATCTCGCCCCCTATACCTGGGAGCTGGTGAGCAAGCTCGAAGAGGGCAAGGCACTGTTCACCCAGCCGCCCATGCCGATCAAATGTGCAGGGGCGCCCCAAAAGGCCATGTATCTCGCCTGCGATGCCTGGCGTCGTCGTGAGGTGCTGGGTCGCGTGCAGGTCGAGTTCGATACAGCGACGCCCAGCCTGTTTGGCGTGGCTGATTTCGTGCCGGCCCTGATGGATTACATCAAGGGCTACAGCATTGACCTCAACCTCAAGTCACGACTGGTAGCGGTCGATGGCGAGCGCAAGGTTGCAACCTTCGAGCGCGTTACGGAGGCCGGTACGGAGCGTGTCGAACGCGCATTCGACATGCTGCATGTCGTGCCCCCCCAGACCGCGCCCGATGTCATTCGTTCCTCGCCGCTCGCTGGCGCTGATGGTTTTGTGTCGGTCCATCCGGATACGATGCAGCACACGCAATATGCGAATGTCTTTGCCGTGGGTGACGTAGCCGGGACGAGCAATGCCAAGACGGCTGCCGCTGCGCGCAAACAGGCACCTGTGGTGGTCGAGAACCTGATTGCCCAGCTTTCCGGACGCAAGCCGGATGCGGTGTATGACGGTTACGGCGGCTGTCCGCTGACGGTTGAGCGCGGCAAGATTGTACTGGCCGAGTTCGGCTATGGCGGCAAGCTGCTCCCGACCCTGCCGGGCTGGCTGCTTGATGGCAAGAAGCCCACACGCCTGGCGTGGTTTCTCAAGGAAAAGATCATGCCGCACCTGTATTGGGATTTCATGCTGAAGGGACGCGAGTTTCTGGTGCGACCCGCCCGCAAGACCGGGGGCTGATCTCAACCAATGCTGTCGACCCCGTTCATGCCTGACGCGTTCATCTCTGCCTCGTCTGTCCCTGCTCTGGCATGCGGGAGTCTGGTTGGTCTGGTTCTGGGCCTCATTGGCGGCGGCGGGTCCATTCTGGCTGTCCCGCTGCTGATCTATGTTGTCGGGGTGCGTAACCCCCATATCGCGATTGGCACGAGCGCTTTTGCTGTCGCAATCAACGCGCTGGCAGGTCTGCTCAGCCATGCGCGTGAGCACACGGTCAAATGGCGCTGCGCCGGTTTCTTCGCGCCTGCCGGGATGATTGGCGCGGCGCTTGGGGCGCAGCTCGGTAAGGCGATGGATGGACAGCGACTTCTGTTGCTGTTTGCAGGCCTCATGGTGCTTGTCGGTATCGCGATGATCCGTGGCCGTCACGACGAGGGCATACCGGGGGCGGCGTGCAATCGTGACAATGTCTGGAAGGTTGGCCTGTTTGGCCTGTGTACAGGCGGGCTGTCCGGATTTTTCGGTATCGGCGGCGGGTTCCTGATTGTACCGGCACTGATGGCGGCTACGCATATGCCAGTCCTCAATGCCGTGGGCACCTCACTTGTGGCTGTTGCGGCCTTTGGCGTGACGACATCTGTCAGCTATGCGCTTTCAGGCCTTGTGGACTGGCCTTTGGCCTTGTGGTTCATCATGGGTGGCGTTGTCGGATGCCTGGTGGGGACGAAACTGGCCAGCCGTCTTGGTAAAGGGTCCGGTGCCACGTTGAAACTTCTCTTCGCTGGCCTCATCTTTGTCGTGGCGGCCTATATCGCCTATCGCACACTCTGAAAGCGCAGGCATTTTGTTCTATGCGCGCCTTCAGAGGGTCTCGCCCCTACCCTGAGGCGCCATGCGGCGTCATTGAAATATACCCGGAAAGATGAACCCCCATGAGCGCGCCTGACAGCAGACTGACGCAAGACGATATCCTATCGGCAGTGGAGGGGCTGGTGGCGGCCGAAAGCGACATAATCGCGAATATGGCCAATATCGCAGCGGTCCTCTTTGAGGCACTCCCGCGCATCAACTGGGCAGGGTTCTATCTGCTGCGTGAGGGCGAACTGGTTCTGGGGCCGTTTCAGGGACGTGTAGCTTGTACCCGCATTGCGCTGGGCCGCGGGGTATGTGGCAAGTCTGCCAGCGAACTCAGTATCCAGCGTATCGATGATGTCCACAGTTTCCCCGGCCATATTGCATGCGATGCGGCATCAGCGTCGGAAATCGTTCTGCCTCTGGTCAGAAATGGTGAATTGCTGGGCGTACTCGACATCGACAGCCCCGAGCAGGCGCGTTTTGGCGATGCGGAGCAGGCTATACTGGAGCGCGTTGTTACCCTTCTGCTCGATGCCTGATGCGGGATTGCCCGGCGCGGCCTGATTGTGAGGAAAAGGTCACGTGCGCAGTCCGGCAGGAATATTGCTGAGGGCAGAAAGAAGGGATGAGAGCCTTTCTGTAGGTGTAATCCTCGACCCTACCCTACCTAGAGAGTCAACGCCGATGGTGTGCCTCTCAAATCTATAGGGGGGCAGCCCCGTCGTCGCCGCGCCGCTCAGCTGAGGCCATATGAGCCCGGCTGCGGCGGCATCGCATCCTCCTGTTGATTGAACGTTTCCTGCGCTTCCATTCGGATCGCGTGTTGCAAGACCATCGCCATCCGACTCAGGCGCTCGGGCGGTTCCAGACGACAATCGAAATCGGAAAGCTGAAGACAATCCCGCCTTCTGTCTGGCGTGGTGCCATGTCCGATCTGTTCTCGCCGCTCGCAATCTCCTGCATGAACAAGGACGCGAGAGCCTCGCGATCTTCTTCGGCAACCTGATCGTTCAGGCGGGATTCCAGACGGTATCGGCTGGTCTCCACATGGAGCAAGCCCGCTTCATCACCCAATGCCATGATCTGACTGAGCGTAAGAGCTGTTGTGTGCGAGGGATCACGCAGTTTCTCGGCATGATCGTATTGGCTCTGGCAGGCTGGAGCGGGTGTCGCATCGATGACGACAATCCGACCGCCAGGACGACAGACACGGATCATTTCTGCAAGGCAGGCCTGCGGTGTTTCCATGTGATGGAAGCTGTAACGCGTCACCACCAGATCGAATTGTGCGTCCTCAAAAGGCAGCACCATCGCGTTTCCGGTCTGGAAAGAGGCTTTGACGCCCAGCCGATCGGCACGCGCGCTCGCCTGTGCGATCATCGCGGGGGTCAGATCCAACCCGGTCACCTCGGCCCCTGCCTCTGCCAGCGCGCAGCTGACGATGCCGGGCCCACAGGCGACATCCAGCGCCTTCACGGCTGGGCCGGGCGCACAGGCCTTCATGGTCTGGGCCATGCTTTCCGCCTCGGCATGAATGGGGAGGTCAGCGAAAGGGGCTGCCCATTGGGTGAATTGCCGTATGACGGTGGCATTGTGCGGGTCAGGGGCGCCACTCGGGCG